>ERZ779850.155-NODE-155-length-90714-cov-29.198855_pt1 | contig 90714 bp, 67 predicted proteins | sample MGYA00511249_ERZ779850 | MGnify/ENA primary metagenome ERZ779850 (study PRJEB29588, sample SAMEA2162475) | human gut metagenome | biome: human gut; feature: human-associated habitat; material: faeces | place: Denmark | collected 2008/2010 ...
AAATATTAATAATCACGTTCAATTTTTGATTTTTTTAATAGGAAACCGCTGAAAAACGGCTTTCCCTATACTACACGTCAAAATTGGATGCTAACTCTTACAAATATATGATTCAAATAAAAATATTTTTAACAATAAAATATTACCAATATGTTAAACACTAACATTAATTTAAAAGATAAGACTATCTTCATAACCGGTATTGCCGGATTTATTGGAAGTTACCTTGGATTAGATCTTTTGAAAAGAGAGTCAAATATCCATATTGTAGGCATTGATTCCATAACAGACTATTACGATATCTCCCTAAAAGAGGAAAGACTGAAAAGACTAAAGAAATACAGCAACTTTACTTTTATCAAAGGAAATATCGCAGATAAAGCTCTAATTGAAAAAATTTTTCGTGAATACAAGCCCAATATCGTAGTCAACCTGGCAGCACAGGCTGGAGTACGTTATAGCATTACTAATCCGGATGCCTATGTAGAAAGCAACCTGATAGGTTTCTACAACATACTGGAAGCTTGCAGACACTCCAACCCTCAAGTGGAGCACTTGGTTTATGCTTCTTCATCAAGTGTATATGGCAGCAACAAAAAAGTACCATACAGTACAGATGACAAGGTAGACAATCCGGTCAGCCTCTATGCTGCTACAAAGAAAAGTAACGAACTGATGGCTCATGCCTATTCTAAACTCTACAATATTCCATCCACAGGACTTAGATTCTTCACAGTTTACGGTCCAGCCGGAAGACCAGACATGGCTTACTTTGGATTTACCAATAAATTACGTGAAGGAAAGACAATCCAGATATTCAATTACGGTCATTGCAAACGTGATTTCACCTATATTGATGATATCGTAGAAGGGGTAATCAGAGTCATGCAACATGCACCGGAAAAACAGAATGGTGAAGACGGATTACCAATACCTCCTTATAAGGTATATAATATCGGAAATAACCAGCCTGAAAACTTGCTGGATTTCGTAACCATCTTACAGGAAGAACTTATTCGCGCAAAAGTATTGCCTGAAGATTATGATTTTGAAGCTCATAAAGAGTTAGTACCCATGCAACCAGGAGATGTACCTGTGACCTATGCAGACACGACTCCGCTGGAACAGGATTTTGGATTTAAGCCATCGACTTCATTAAGAAACGGATTAAGGGCTTTTGCAGAATGGTATGCTTCTTATTATCTAAAAAAATAAGCGTTATGAACGATTTTAAAAACTTAAATATCGCCGTAGCAGGTACAGGCTATGTAGGTCTGTCCATCGCTACATTGTTGTCACAGCATCATCATGTGACAGCTGTAGACGTAATCCCTGAAAAGGTAGAGAAAATAAACAACCGTATCAGTCCGATACAGGATGAATATATTGAGAAGTATCTGGCAGAAAAGGAACTCGACCTGACAGCTACTTTGGACGGTGCATCAGCCTACAAGAATGCAGACTTCGTAGTAATTGCAGCTCCTACGAACTACGATCCGGTGAAGAACTATTTCGATACCAGCCATGTAGAAGAAGTAATCGACTTGGTACTGGAAGTAAATCCAGATGCAGTGATGGTAATCAAGAGTACCATTCCCGTGGGGTACTGCCGAAGCTTGTACGTAAAATACGCTGAGAAGTTTAAGAACATTCCTGCCTTAGCTGGCAAGAAGTTCAATTTGCTGTTCTCGCCGGAGTTCCTGCGTGAAAGCAAAGCACTGTACGACAATCTCTACCCCAGCCGTATTATTGTAGGTTACCCGAAATTTATCGATGGACGGGATGAGGAAAACGAAGCTATCAAAGCAATAGCAGGCGAGCATCTGGAAGCCAAAGCTCGTGAATTTGCATCCCTATTACAGGAAGGAGCCATTAAAGAAAACATTGATACACTGTTCATGGGTCTGAAAGAGGCAGAAGCAGTGAAACTGTTCGCCAATACCTATCTTGCCCTGCGTGTGTCTTACTTCAACGAACTGGATACATATGCGGAAGTAAAAGGATTGGATACACAGGCTATCATTCAGGGTATCTGTCTAGACCCACGTATCGGCATGCATTATAATAATCCGTCATTCGGCTACGGTGGTTACTGTCTGCCCAAAGACACCAAACAATTACTGGCAAACTATCAGGATGTACCAGAGAATCTGATTCAGGCGATTGTGGAAAGCAACCGTACACGCAAGGATTTCATTGCAGACCAAGTACTGAAAAAAGCGGGATATTATACAGAAAATGCACAATGGAATGCCAACAATGAACATGAAGTTGTTGTAGGCGTATACCGTTTGACCATGAAATCGAACAGCGATAATTTCCGTCAAAGTTCGATTCAGGGAGTAATGAAACGTATCAAGGCGAAAGGTGCTACGGTAATTATTTATGAACCAACTCTGGAGGATGGAACAACTTTCTTCGGTTCGAAAGTTGTAAACAACTTAGAGGAATTCAAGAAACAAAGCAATGCTATCATCGCCAATCGTTACGATGCGTGTCTGGACGGTGTAAAAGATAAAGTTTATACACGTGATATTTTCCGCAGAGATTAAAAAAGAACCAATCATGCAAACCCACGTAGTCATTATGGCAGGCGGCATAGGAAGTCGTTTCTGGCCTATGAGTACCCCCGAATACCCCAAACAGTTCATCGATGTAATGGGTGTAGGAAAATCACTGATCCAGCTCACGGTGGAGCGTTTCAAGGATATCTGCCCGAAAGAGAATTTCTGGGTGGTAACCTCGGAAAAGTATGTAGACATCGTAAAGGAGCAGCTTCCGCTGGTTCCGGCTCAGCATATTCTGGCAGAACCGGAAGCAAGAAATACGGCACCGTGTATCGCTTATGCATGCTGGAAAATTCGGAAGGAGTTTCCGCAGGTGAACATCGTAGTGACTCCCTCGGATGCACTGGTGATTGATACGACGGAGTTTGCCCGCTGCATCCGGCTGGCTCTGGAAAAGACGGCGCAGTCGGACGCTATTGTGACCTTGGGGATGAAACCTACCCGCCCGGAAACGGGCTACGGATACATAGCGGCTCAGGGTGAAGCCGACGAGAAGGGTATCTGCAAGGTGGAAGCGTTCAAAGAGAAACCGGACGTAAAAACAGCGAAGAAATATCTGGCAGCAGGAAATTATTTCTGGAACGCAGGGATTTTTGTGTGGAACGTGGAAACGATTACGAATGCCATACGCAAGTACGCGCCGCAGATTGCGGGAGTGATGGACGAGCTGGAGCCTGCCTTGTTTACGGACAGGGAAGCAGAGGAACTGAAACGCCTCTTCCCTACCTGCGAGAAGATTTCCATCGACTATGCGGTAATGGAAAAGGCGGAAGATATCTTTGTACTGCCGGCGGAGTTCGGATGGAGTGATTTAGGCAGCTGGGGTTCGCTGCACACGCTATTGCCGCAAGATGAGAATGGCAATGCTTCCGTGGGAACAGACGTAAAGCTATTCGACTGCCGGAACTGTGTGGTGCATGTGGCGGACGAACGCAAGGTGGTACTGGAAGGTCTGAACGGCTACATCGTAGCAGAAAAGAATGGTCAACTGCTAATATGCCGCCTAAGTGAAGAACAGCGCATCAAGGAGTTTTCGGCTGGGAAATAATCAGGTTACTTAAAAAAACAGAATTTAGTGATAAGAAATCGCTACTGCCCTCAACACGAGGTGCTGTAGCGATTTTTTTTGTTACCTGCCGGAAAAGCATTACCTTTGCGGCGCATTTACAGCTGTCTGCCACGTGCAGGAGAGCGCTGGAGTTGACAAGCTTTTAAACAAAATTCGTTTCATATCGAAGAATATTACTATCTTTGCACAAACAAACATATCCAAGATGAAAAACAATAAAGAACTAATGAACCGCGCAGCCGACAACATTCGTATTCTAGCTGCTGCGATGGTAGAAAAAGCTAAGTCCGGTCATCCGGGTGGCGCTATGGGTGGTGCAGACTTTGCAAATGTACTGTTTTCTGAATTTCTTGTTTATGATCCTGAAAATCCACGCTGGGAAGGTCGTGACCGTTTCTTCCTCGACCCGGGACATATGTCGCCGATGTTGTATTCGGTACTGGCACTGAGCGGAAAATTCACGATGGACGAACTGGCTCAGTTCCGTCAATGGGGAAGCCCTACTCCGGGACATCCGGAAGTGGACATCATGCGTGGCATCGAAAATACTTCTGGTCCGCTGGGACAGGGACATACTTTTGCCGTAGGTGCTGCTATCGCTGCGAAGTTCTTGAAAGCTCGTCTGGGAGATGTGATGAACCAGACTATTTATGCTTATATTTCCGACGGTGGTATTCAGGAAGAAATTTCACAGGGTGCCGGACGTATTGCCGGACATCTGGGACTGGATAACCTGATTATGTTCTACGACTCGAACGATATCCAACTTTCTACGGAATGTGGCGAGGTTACAAACGAGGATGTTGCAAAGAAATATGAAGCGTGGGGATGGAAGGTGTTTACTATCAACGGTAATGATCCTGACGAAATACGTGATGCACTGACTCAGGCGAAAGCTGTGGAAGGACAGCCTGTACTGATTATCGGTAAGACGATTATGGGTAAAGGTGCAATGAGAGCAGACAATACAAGCTATGAGCATGACTGTGCTACGCATGGTGCTCCACTGGGTGGTGATGCTTATATCAATACCATAAAGAATCTGGGTGGTGACCTGGAGAATCCGTTCCAAGTTTTCCCGGAAGTGGCAGAGTTGTATGCAAAACGCCGCGAAGAACTGAAAGCAATCGTTGCCGAACGTTATGCAGCGAAGGCTGAATGGGCAAAGGCTCATCCGGATCTGGCTGCGAAGATGGAATTCTGGTTCTCTAACCAGGCTCCGAAAATCAACTGGGAGGCTATCCAGCAGAAAGCAGGAGGACCAACACGTGCTGCATCGGCTACTGTACTGGGTGTGCTGGCTACTCACGTGGAAAACATGATTGTGGCTTCTGCCGACCTCTCTAATTCTGACAAGACAGACGGATTCTTGAAGAAAACTCATGCATTTACGAAGGGAGACTTCAGTGGTGCGTTCCTGCAGGCTGGTGTAGCCGAACTGACTATGGCTTGCTGCTGCATCGGTATGGCACTGCACGGAGGTGTGATCGCTGCCTGCGGTACGTTCTTTGTTTTCTCTGACTATATGAAACCGGCTATCCGTATGGCTGCCTTGATGGAAACTCCTGTGAAGTTTATCTGGACACACGATGCATTCCGTGTTGGTGAAGACGGTCCGACACATGAACCAGTTGAACAGGAGGCTCAGATCCGACTGATGGAGAAACTGAAAAATCACAAGGGACATAACTCGATGCTGGTATTGCGCCCGGCTGACGTAGAAGAAGCTACTCAGGCTTGGAAGCTGGCAATGGAAAATACTTCTACTCCTACGGGACTGATTTTCTCTCGCCAGAATGTTGCAAACTTGCCGGAAGGTACTGATTATACGCAGGCTGCAAAGGGTGCTTATATCGTAGCCGGATCGGATGAAAATCCGGATGTGGTGATGGTGGCTTCGGGTTCTGAAGTTTCTACCTTGGTGGCAGGTGCTGAACTGTTGCGCAAGGATGGCGTGAAACTGCGTATCGTTTCTGTGCCGTCGGAAGGTTTGTTCCGCAACCAAAGCAAGGAGTATCAGGAAAGCATTATCCCAACTGGTGCAAAGGTATTCGGACTGACTGCCGGTCTGCCGGTCAACCTGCAAGATCTGGTAGGCCCGAACGGAAAGGTATGGGGACTGGAATCGTTCGGTTTCTCTGCTCCGTACAAGGTATTGGACGAAAAATTGGGATTCACCGCAGAAAATGTGTATAACCAAGTAAAAGCAATGTTATAATGAAAGTAGTTGGACTGGCTTCCGATCATGCCGGATTTGAGCTGAAAGAATATGTAAAGCAATGGCTGAAGGCAAAGGGATGGGAGTATAAAGATTTTGGAACGTATAGTACGGATAGCTGTGACTATCCGGATTTCGCTCATCCGCTGGCGCTTGCCGTTGAAGCAGGTGAATGTTACCCTGGAATAGGTATCTGTGGCAGTGGCGAAGGTATCAGCATGACACTGAACAAGCATCAGGGGATTCGGGCTGCTCTGTGCTGGATGCCGGAAATTGCGCGTCTGGCTCGCCAGCATAATGACGCGAACGTACTGGTGATGCCGGGACGTTTCATCGATACGGAAATGGCTGACAAGATTATGACGGAATTCTTCTCTACTGATTTTGAAGGAGGACGTCATCAGGCAAGAATCGACAAGATTCCAGTCAAATAATATTTTCTCCAGACGGAGATTCTACATTAATATTCACTACAGACTGTCGCTTTCTCGACAAAGGAATTGGCTCCTTACAGAAAACAGACGGTTTGTAGTGAATATTTTTTATTTCCAAACGTTTCCTTTTTTTAGCAGGGTTCTCTTTTTTTCCTATATTTTTTATCTGTATATTTGCTCGTCAGAAAACAGAAAAGAAAATCAAAACAGAACATTACCATGAAAAAGTTATTATTTATGCTGCTGCTATGTCTGCCGCTAACGGGTATGGCTAAGGACAAGAAAGATAATTCCGACCCGAAATATCTGGCCGGAGCTGTAACAACCATCGACGGGAAGGTGGCTTTTACCAATGAGATAAATGCTCCGGGACTGTCGAAAACGGAGATATTCAATCAGATGCTGGAATGGGCGAAAGGACGTTTCAAGCCCGACGGAAAGCTGTATAGTCAGGTTTCGTATTCTAATGAGGAAGAAGGAACCATTGCAGCGACTGCCGAAGAGTATATGGTTTTCTCTTCTACAGCTCTGTCATTGGACCGTACGCGTATTTATTATCAGTTTCTGATCAATGCGGAGGACGGAAAATGTAAGTTGCTGATGACGCGTATCCGTTACTGGTATGATGAAGCGAGAGACGGGGGTGAAAAATATACAGCAGAGGAATGGATCAACGACGATATGGCGCTGAATAAGAAGAAAACGAAACTGGCTCCTATCTGCGGCAAGTTCAGACGGGAAACCATCGACCTGAAGGATGAATTGTTTCAGTCGGCTTCGGTTGCCTTGGGACAGAAGTTGCTGAACAATGCGTCGGCTACCACTGCGCAATCGGTTCCTGCACAGACGCTGCAACCTGCTACTCCGGTACTCAATGCTTCGGCAGAACTGAAAGAAGTTAGCTTGGAGCAGTTACCTGCCAACTTAAACGAAATTGCTGCACAGGGACGCATTACGCTGACGGCTGCCAATGGTGAGGAAATCGATATCAAGGCGGAGAACTGGAGTGGATTTGGCAAGATGTTCAACAAGAACGTTGCTTATTTGCTCATCGACCAGAGCCGTATTGCTGCTACTGCTTTGATGGAACAGAGTGATACGTACAAGGTTTCGTTCTATACCAGCAATAATACACAAGCCAGCGTGGTGATAGAGTGCAAGAAGGCTATGGCGCAGAAAATGACGGCGGATGAATTGAAATCGCTGAACCAGAATGTGGATGCTTCGAAACAGTATACCATGTATATCGGTGAGGTAACTAAAGCCCTGATGAGATAACGGAAACTGAAATCTGAAAGATAAACGGACTTACAGAAAAAGAGAAAGAGGCGTATCGGTTTGATGCGCCTCTTTCTCTTTCTGGTATGTTACGCGGCTGTTATTCCTGAGTGTATGAATGACTTACCGGTGTCATGATGAAGGTAAATTCATAATCGCCGTAAGGCAACTGGTATTGCGGTTCGGGAAGGGCTCCCCAGCTATCTACGCAACCCAATCCCATCTGGGCTTTGTCGATCAGGACATTGGTCAGGTCGGCTTTCTTCACTTCGTTGGAGTGTTCCTGTTGCTTTTCCCATCCTGAATCGAGTGAGCTGATGGTATAGTGCAAAGCGGATGCCGAGAACGGTGCTTCTGCTACGAACATCAAACCGCTGCCGGCTTCATTCAACTGTTTCCACCAGCGGATATCGGACTTGGTTCCATTTTCCTGCGGGCGGATATAAGCGTAGAACTGTTCGTCTACGGTCTGGTTGTAAATGCCTAAATCGGTACATGTCTTACGATCGGCATAGTTTTCAATCGGTCCACGTCCGTAATAGGAAATCTTTTCGAAAGAAGCAGGCATTACCAGCTGTAAGCCGAAACGGAACAGATTGGATACTTTTGCATTCTTGTCGGCTGTCATTTTCTGGGTTACTTTTACAGCTCCTTCGTTGTTGATGGTATAAGTAAGCAACAGTTTGGCGGAAACTTTCTTCATTTCGTATTCGGCTGAAACGACTGCCATTCCGTCTGCCATCTCCCCTTTCAACGACAACAACTTGATTTCGGGATCTTTCCATGCTACATACTTCTGCTGAAGTCCGGCACCGAAATCATTGTCGGTCGGAGCACGCCAGAAGTTGGGTGTCATGGCTTCTCCTTCTTTTATCATGTTCAGTCCGTTTACTTCGTATTTGTCCATGTAACCGTTTCGCTTGTTGAACTGGATGTTGAAGTTCTCTCCTATTACGACCATACGGTTCACGTTTTCATCTTTAATCTGAGGAGTAACGACTGCTACATTCTTTTCTGCAACATTGGCAAGATTCATGGCAGGAGCTTCGTACGGGTTCACTGTCAACTGTGCCTTCGCTACTACATGACCGGCAGGCAGCAGGCCTTCGCGGTTCTTCTGGACATACTTCACATTCAGCAACCATTCGCCACACTTGCAAGTCTTTCCCCAGTCGAGTTTCACCGTTGCAGTCTGGTGCGGCGCTACCGACAGGTTTTCTACGCGTCCGCTACGGACAGCCTTACCGTCTTTCAGCAGTTCCCACTCCAGTGCGTAAGCAGACAGGTCGCGGAAGAAGTTTTCATTGTAGACCTTGATTTCTCCTTTCGACAAATCACCTGCCGTAGTCCAAATGTTCTGATAGAAGTAACCGACCTCGTACATGTGCGGATTCGGCTTACGATCGGGGCTGATCAGACCGTTATCGCAGAAGTTATTGTCGCTGGCATCGAAGTCGTTGAAGTCGCCTCCATACGCATAAATCATCTCACCGTTCTTTCCGGTCCAGCGGCATGACTGGTCGACAAAGTCCCAGATGAAGCCTCCCTGGTATTTCGGGTACTTACGAATCAAATCCCAGTATTCCTTGAAACCACCTTCCGAGTTACCCATCGCATGGGCATATTCGCACTGGATAAGCGGTTTGGTACTCTTTTCGTTCTTCGCATAATTTTCGCAGTCTTTGTAGCGATAATACATCGGGCAAAAGATATCGGTCTTGCCTTCCAGTCCGGCTCTTTCGTACTGTACGGGACGGCTCGGATCTTCGGCTTTTACCCAGTCGTATGCTGCTTCGAAATTCGGGCCGTAACCAGCCTCATTTCCCAACGACCAGAAGATAATGCTGGGGTGATTGAATCCACGCTGAACGTTGCGTTCGTTGCGCTCCAGATGTGCTTTTTTATAGGATGCAACTTTTGCCAGTGTCTTTTCTTCGTATCCCATGCCGTGAGATTCCAGATTAGCCTCAGCTACGACATAAATACCGTACTTATCGCACAAGTCGTACCAGAAATTGTCGTCCGGGTAATGACTGGTACGTACGGCATTGATGTTGAACTGTTTCATGATCTGAATATCCTGAATCATACGCTCGCGGGATACATAAGATCCGCCGTCGGGATCCATCTCATGACGGTCGGCACCTTTTATCAGAACCGGCTGACCATTGACCAGAACTTGTGCATCTTTCAGTTCTATCTTACGGAAACCGACTTTTATAGGAACGACTTCGCTAACCTTGCCTCCGTCTTTCAAAGTGGCACGCAGGGTATATAAATAAGGAGTCTCGGCTGTCCACTTATGGGGTTCAGCCAGATCGATGGTTGTAGAAACCTGACCGCTGCCTCCTACTTCCTTCGTGGCAACAACTTCATTGCGGGCATCCAGCAGGTCGAGTGTGACTTTTGAACTGCCTTTCAGCTTCAGTTCGACAGCCAGCGAACCATTCTTGTACTCGCTGTCCAGATCGGGAGTTACACGAATATCGTCGATGCGTTTCTTGTTGCGGGTATAAAGATAGCAATCGCGTGACACACCGGTGTAACGGAAGAAGTCCTGATCTTCCAGGTAACTGCCGTCGCACCAGCGGAATACCTGAAACGCAATGATGTTTTTCTGTCCCGGCTTCAGATACGGAGTCAAATCGAATTCTGCTTCCAGCTTGCTGTCCTCACTGTATCCAACGTATTTGCCGTTTACCCACAAATACATGTTTGAGCTTACGGCACCGAAATGTGCAATGATATCTTTGCCTTTCCAGTCGGCAGGCACAACAATTTCACGACGGTAAGAACCTACGTGATTGTTCTCAACCGGCACGTAAGGAGGATTGTTCGTGAACTGGTTACGCCATGCATAGCCCACATTCAGATAGATAGGATCGCCATATCCATTCAGTTCCCACACGGCAGGAACCTGCAAATCGTCCCATCCCTTATCGTTGAAATCTACTTTCCAGAAATCAGTAGGACGTGCATCGGCATTCTTCACCCAGAAAAATTTCCATTTTCCGTTTAATGTCATAAAATTGTTGGAATTTTCTTTTACATTCCGAATTGCAGCATCAATACTTTCGTAAGCGAAAAAGTTAGCATGCATCGGAGCACGATTGACGGCATTTACCTCAGGGTCTTGCCATTCTTTAAAAGTCTGCGCTTGGGAAGAAAGTGTACAGGCTCCCAAAAGACCCAATAAAAGATGTTTTTTCATAATATTTTAGTTCTCTTACATGATAATTATTGTGTTACAAAAGTAACAATTTTTACAACAGGGAAAAACTGAGAGGATACAAAACTCTATTTTTAGAAAGGAATGTGTCCAAATGATACTTGAGCTTCTTCGGATGACGGGCAGAAAAAGGTAAGATGACAAAAGATCGTTACTAACAGAAAAACAAAATATGAGCTGCATCAAAATGAAAAGCTGAGACAGGTTTACTTATAATCTATCAGTTACAACATAAAAATCTCCTACTTTAGTCTTTGTTTTCTTTAATTACAGGACTAAAAGTAGGAGATTTTTTACTTCTAAGTTGCAATCTATAAGATTTTTACTTTTGCAATTCTATTTTGAGACGGCCTCTTTCTTATATGTCAAATCATCTGGTTCCAGCCTAAAACTTCATTTCTCCTCACATCGAGTTTGGAGAGCCGTTTTCAGATGATTCCATGCTGACAATCAAGAGCTTCTGCTGATGCGTTTGTCATTCGATACGCATCCTGAGAGTTTCCTTATCCACGCAGCTGCTTATCCATGGCAGCGGCTGCACGGCGTCCGTCACCCATGGCCAGAATAACCGTAGCACCACCACGTACAATATCTCCTCCGGCATAGATAGTCGGTATAGACGACTGCATATTCTCGTTTACGGCAATGGTACCTTTTCGTCCCAGTTCCAGTCCGGGGATAGAATGCGGTACAATCGGATTCGGAGATACGCCTACACTGACAATGGCCATATCGATATCGATGGTTTCTACTGCTCCCGGAATAGGTACCGGACTACGACGTCCTGAAGCATCGGGTTCACCCAGCTCCATCTTCTGCAATACCACCTGCTTTACACGACCTTTCTCGTCGGCGATGTATTCGATCGGATTGTGAAGGGTCAGGAATTCTACGCCTTCTTCCTTAGCATGTTTCACTTCTTCCAGACGAGCCGGCATCTCTGCTTCAGAGCGACGATAGATAATCATGGCTTTTTCTGCACCCAGACGACGAGCGGTACGAACCGAGTCCATAGCCGTATTACCACCACCGATAACGGCTACTCGCTTGCCGAAGGTAACCGGTGTATCGGAATCTTCACTTGCCGCATCCATCAGGTTGACACGAGTCAGGTATTCGTTAGACGACATGATATTGATAGAGTTCTCACCCGGAATATTCATGAAGTTAGGAAGTCCCGCTCCGGAAGCGACAAACACTCCTTTATAGCCTTCCTGTTCCAGTTCTTCTACGCTGATAGTCTTACCGATGATACAGTCTTTGACAAACTGTACGCCCATCTTCGACAGGTTTTCGATTTCTACATCGACAATTTTGTTCGGCAAACGGAATTCAGGAATACCATACTTCAATACTCCCCCGATTTCGTGCAAAGCTTCGAACACGGTCACATCGTAACCTAACTTCGCCATATCGCCGGCAAACGACAATCCGGCAGGTCCGGAACCGACAACAGCTACCTTAATACCGTTCTTTTCGGCTATTTCAGGAACCGAAATCTGTCCGCTTTCACGCTCATAGTCGGCTGCAAAGCGTTCCAGATAACCGATGGCCACTGCTTCATGTCCCATCTTCAGATGAATACATTTTGATTCACACTGCTTTTCCTGCGGGCAGACACGACCACACACAGCAGGCAAAGCACTTGTTTGTTTCAGTACGCGAGCTGCTTCGAGGAATTCACCGCGTTCGATATTCTTGATGAATCCAGGGATATTGATGCCCACCGGACAACCTTCCATACACGACGGATTGGCACAATCCAGACAGCGTTTAGCTTCGGTCAATGCCTGTTCTTCATTCAATCCCAGGTTAACTTCTTCCTTGCGACTGTGAGAACGGTATTCCGGATCGAGTTCGTTCATCTTGACACGCGGAATAGCCGTACGTTCTTTCGGCTTCATCGACTTACGCAATTCCGCACGCCACGGAGCATTACGGTCGTCGGACTTTTTTACTGCTTCACACGCATCAGGCTGTGTGCCGTCCAACTTATGAATCTCTTCACGCTCAATGTCCTTGAACGCTCCCATACGCTTCAGCATTTCGTCGAAATCGACCTGATGTCCGTCGAATTCGGGACCATCTACACAAACGAATTTTGTCTTACCTCCTACCGTGATACGGCATGCACCGCACATACCTGTACCGTCTACCATTATTGTATTGAGTGAAACATCGGTAGGAATCTCATATTTTTTAGTAAGCAGACAAACAAACTTCATCATGATAGCCGGACCGATGGCAAAACATTTGTCGACCTTTTCCCGCTTGATAACTTCTTCAATACCTTCCGTCACCAAGCCCTTCTTGCCATACGAACCATCGTCGGTCATGATGATTACTTCATCCGAACTTTCTCTCATTTCTTTCTCCAAAATGATCAGTTCCTTAGAACGACCTGCCAATACAGTGATGACACGGTTTCCGGCAGCTTTCAGGGCCTGAACGATAGGCAGCATTGGAGCAACTCCTACACCACCTCCTGCACAAACTACAGTTCCGAAGTTCTCGATATGGGTTGCCTTACCCAGCGGCCCTACCACATCGGTGATATAATCGCCCTCATTCAGTTCACACAAGCGAGTCGATGACAAACCGACCTCTTGTACGACCAACGTAATCGTTCCCTTTACGGGATCGGCTTCTGCAATGGTAAGAGGCATACGTTCGCCTTTTTCGCCTACACGTACGATCACAAAATGACCGGCTTTACGTGACTTGGCAATCAGGGGAGCTTCGATTACCAGCTTAAAAACCTTTTCTGAAAAATGTTCTTTTGAAATAATTTTATTCATCTCCTCGTACTATAAGTTAGTTATTTTTTGCAATTCACTATATTTTGCAAAGTTATCACTAAATAAAATAATACCAAAAGAAATCTTTAAAAACAGAAATTCAATGCCTAACCTAACGTGCGACGAAAGGAAAGTGTAAAGCAAATTCGGCTAAAAATACCAAAGGACAGAGTAAACTCGATTATAGTCAGAATCAAACTTCTGCACATATTATTCGTTTCACATAGGTGAGGCGATCGTTTCACTTTAGTGAAAATAACGCTTCATTATAGTGAAGCAATCGTTCCACTATGGTACAATATACTATTCGCAAGGAAATATATAACAAAAGCTGCCAGCCGGATGCTATGTAAAAATAAAAATCTCCTCCGGATTCCCGAAAGAGTCCGAAGGAGATTTCCTTATCGTTATACCTTTATTTATATCACTACTACGGTATCATTATTTCCCCTTAATAGCTTTATCAAGTTCAGCCCAATGCTCGTCGGTCATGTTGGCTGGAGTAAACAATGCAATTCCGGCAGCTCCGGCTTCAATCGAACCACGTACAGCTTCACCGATTTCAGATGGAATCAGACCGTGACCTTCCGGATCTTTGATATTTGCCTTGTTCTGCCAGTCGTGACAAATAAACAGACCACTGTAAATAGGCTTTTTACCGTTTACGGAAGTAACTTCTTCCTTGGTTATTTCTCCAACCCAAGAAGCCGGTTCCAAATAGAAGTCGTTGTAGTTCATCGGGAAGAAGGCATCGATATCCCATTTATTCCATTCCTGACGAACCAGTTTCTTTGCATAAGAATCCGGACCGGGGAATACAGCTGCACTGACTTTTTTACCCTTAGCATGAACCGCAGCCGCAATTTTATTTACTAGATTGGTAATACAGTTATAGCGGAACTGCTTCCATTCCTCGCAAGTAGAAGGATCTTCCACTGCCTTGATATCGATACCGCTTTCAGCCTTGAAATCGGCAACACATTTGTCGCAGTAACAATAATCGGCTGTAGGATATTCTTCGTTCATCACCAGACCATATTTTTCCCAAAGTCCACGAGCCAGAATGACATCTACATAGCGGATATAATCCAAATGAACGAAATCGACATCCGGTATTTCTGCTATCTTGCTATATTCAGTTACCAGATAATTGATGACATCCGGATTATTCGGACACATACATTTATAATAAGGAACATAGGCCTGCACCGTATATGCCGATTCCCCTTTACGGTTTACAGCATACCAGGTAGAATCAGCATCACCTTTCAGCATGGCAGGAATCCATGCATGATACTCCAATCCGGTAGCATGAGCTATCTTTGCCGCACGAGCATGTTTCTCTACATTGAAACCACCCGCATTATAACATATACCTACCAGCCCGTGGTCTTTCCATTTCTGGAAATCGGACTGGATAGATGCTTCCGTAGCTTCTTCTCCTTCTCCCTGCCAACCATATACAGGGATAGTTTTCACCGATTCATTTGAGCATGAAGAAAAGCCCAATACACATGCTACCGTAGCAGCCAACAATAATTTGATTTTCATAAATGCAATTACTTATAAATTAAAAACATAATAGTCAGTAAATATCAATCAAGAATTAAAAACTGAAAAGTTTTCATAAAGTAAATATAAATTTTCTAATAAAAGGCTTAAATCCACTGTTTTTTTTGCCTTACAGCCATTTTTTCCCATTTACAAATTCAGGCTGTTTCAAATATAATGAATGGAATATTGTTTTACAAAACACTTCAAATCGCTCTCAATTCGGCTGAAAAGGCCCATATAATTACATAAACAACTTTTTCAAATGAAACATTTTTAACACACCTATAAATACTTATATATCAACAGATTGCATAAACATCAAAAAATTTTTTTCATCTATTTAGAGGAAATAATTGTCTAAAATCCAGATTCGATTGAAAATAAACTTTATCTTTGTAGGTAGACTAGTAAATTCATAACCATGACCGAAAAGCTGAAAGAGATTAAAAATTTAATAGCCGAAGGCGCTACAGAACATGCAATCGACCAATTGAATCAATTCATCAACCAAAATCCCGAATATGCAGCAGAAGCATATTATCTATTAGGGAATGCTTTCCGGAAAAAGGGTGACTGGCAAGGTGCCTTGAATAATTATCAGGAAGCTATCGCTTTGAATCCGGAGAGTCCGGCAGCCGAAGCTCGGAATATGGTGATGGATATTCTCAATTTTTATAATAAAGATATGTTTAATCAATAAGGTAATTGACTTATGGCTAAAATGAAAGGTGTAGTTGTAGTGAATACAGAACGCTGCAAAGGGTGTAACCTGTGCGTGGTAGCTTGCCCGTTACACGTACTGTCGCTCACCGCCAAAGTAAATCAAAAAGGATATAATTACGTTCAGCAGGTTGTAGAAGATACCTGCAACGGATGCTCTTCGTGCGCTATCGTGTGTCCGGACGGTTGCTTAACCGTATACAGAGCAAAATGTGAAGAATAAATTTAAAGTGCTTATAAGCTAAACAATCAAAATTATGGCAGAAGAAGTAGTTCTAATGAAAGGTAACGAAGCCATTGCTCATGCTGCTATCCGCTTTGGTGTGGACGGATACTTCGGTTACCCTATCACTCCCCAATCTGAAGTATTGGAAACTCTTGCCGAACAGAAGCCGTGGGAAACTACCGGTATGGTAGTATTACAGGCCGAAAGTGAAGTTGCAGCAATTAATATGGTATATGGAGGTGCCGGAAGCGGCAAAATGGTTATGACTTCATCTTCCAGTCCGGGTGTCAGCCTGAAACAGGAAGGTATCTCATACATTGCAGGTGCAGAATTGCCCTGTCTGGTAGTGAACGTCATGCGTGGAGGTCCAGGACTTGGAACTATCCAGCCCAGTCAGGCTGACTATTTCCAGACAACAAAAGGTGGCGGACACGGTGACTATCATCTGATAGCGCTGGCACCAGCTTCGGTTCAGGAAATGGCAGACTTTGTAGGACTTGCCTTTGAACTGGCTTTCAAATATCGTAATCCGGCCATGATTCTTGCCGATGGTGTAATCGGTCAGATGATGGAAAAGGTCGTACTTCCAGCTCCCCGTCCGCGACGTACAGAAGCAGAAATCATTGCACAGTGCCCATGGGCTGCTACAGGATGCAAGGGACGCAAACCCAATATCATCACTTCACTGGAGCTCGACCCTGCCATAATGGAAAAACGAAATATTCACCTGCAGGAAAAATACGCAGAAATAGAAGCCAATGAGGTACGCTATGAAGAAATAGACTGCGAAGATGCTGAATATCTGATCGTAGCCTTTGGCTCATGTGCACGTATCGCACAGAAATCAATGGAACATGCACGCGAAGAAGGCATCAAAGTCGGATTGTTCCGTCCTATCACCTTATGGCCGTTCCCAAGCAAACCTTTGGCCGAAAGAGCTAAACAGGTAAAAGGTATCCTTGTTGTGGAACTGAACAGCGGACAAATGATTGAAGATGTGGAACTGGCAGTAAAATGCAGTGTCCCCGTCGAACATTTCGGACGTCTGGGAGGTATCGTCCCTGATCCGGATGAAGTCATCGATGCGTTAAAAGAAAAAATCATTAACAAGTAAGAAACTTATGGGCAATATAGATCAGATCAGAACCGTACTCAATGTGATATTCATGATAGGAGCCGTAGCTTCTTTCATCCTCTACTTCTCATTGGGAGATGATAAAACCATTTTCTTTTATGTATGCGGCGCATCGCTGTTCGTAAAGATGATGGAATTTGTGTTCCGTTTCTTTCTACGCTAACCCGACAAGGAGGAGATATTTATGACAAAAGAAGATATAATGAAGCCCGAGAATCTGGTTTACCAGAAGCCTCGTTTATTGAATGATAACCCGATGCACTACTGTCCGGGATGTAGCCACGGAGTAGTTCACAAACTGATAGCCGAAGTTATAGAAGAAATGGGCATGGAAGAAAAGGCCATCGGAATCAGCCCGGTGGGATGTGCCGTATTCATGTATAACTATCTTGACATAGACTGTCTGGAAGCAGCTCACGGACGTGCACCTGCTCTAGCCGGTGCCATCAAACGCCTGTGGCCGGACCGGCTGGTATTTACTTATCAGGGAGATGGTGACTTGGCTTGTATCGGTACAGCCGAGACAATCCACGCATTAAACCGTGGTGACAATATCGCTATTATCTTCATCAACAATGCCATATACGGTATGACCGGAGGACAAATGGCACCAACCACGCTGATAGGAATGAAAACAGCGACCTGCCCTTATGGACGAAATCCGGAAATACACGGCTATCCGTTGAAGATGACAGAAATAGCAGCCACTTTACAAGGAACATGCTATGTTACCCGTCAGGCCGTTCATACGGTAGCAGCAATCCGCAAGGCTAAAAAAGCAATCCGCAAGGCTTTCGAAAACAGCTTGCAGGGTAAAGGGTCAAATCTGGTAGAAATCGTATCAACATGTAACTCCGGATGGAAAATGACACCCGAAGGTGCCAATAAATGGATGGAAGAAAACATGTTCCCGTTCTACCCACTGGGCGACCTGAAAGATACAAGCGGAGAAAACAAATAAAATCATCAAAAAAGAACTATCATGAAAGAAGAAATCATTATAGCAGGATTCGGCGGACAAGGTGTATTGTCGATGGGTAAAATCCTGGCTTATTCAGGACTGATGGAAAACAAGGAAGTCACCTGGATGCCTGCCTATGGTCCTGAACAGCGAGGAGGTACAGCCAATGTAACCGTCATCATCAGCGACGAACGCATTTCCTCTCCGATCTTGAGCAAATACGATACAGCCATTATCCTGAACCAGCCTTCGCTTGCCAAATTCGAGAACAAGGTAAAACCTGGAGGTGTACTGATTTACGATGGTTACGGTATTATCAATCCGCCGACACGTAAAGATATCCATGTGTATCGTATCGATGCCATGGACGAAGCCAACGAACGAAAAATGGCTAAGACATTCAACATGATCGTACTGGGCGGCCTGTTGAAAATACGTCCGATCGTTTCAATAGAAAGCGTCATCAAGGCATTACACAAGACACTGCCCGAACGCCATCACCACCTGATACCGATGAATGAAGAAGCCATCCATATCGGTATGGATATTATCAAAGAAATGAAATAACTGTATTTATCCATACAACCTCAAAATGCGCAGGCGCACGGAAGCCCTTTTTAAAGAAAGATTCCGCGCGCCTTTGTATCAATATATCTTCTAGTATTTTTACACTTTGCACACGGTTTCTTTCGTTTTTAAATTGTATCTTTGCCTCCATTATGAGGAAGATATTTTTTATAGCTATAATATTACTGATTTGCGGTACGATTTCCGCACAAAACACCTACCAGCAAGGGCAGTTCACAAGGCAGTTCGGAAGTTCCGCATCGGGAACGGACAGTAACTTGTACGACCGCAACGGAAACCCGATTGATACAACCTCTGTGATTGATGCCAGTACCATTCCTATCGGATTGTCTTGCTGGAAAATAGACCGCCAGTTCGGCAATATGACCGAAGTGCCGGTGGATACCTTACAGCATGATTTCCAAAATACGAACGACACGGGAGGACCAACCGGTCATTATACATACTTGGGAAACCTGGGTTCCCCTCGTATCTCACATGTCTTCTTCGAGCGGAAAGACCCCGAGCAATTCTTTTTCCTCGATCCTTACGACTTTACCGTCGTCGAACCGGAAGACGTGGTATATACCAACACCAAATCTCCTTTCACCAATCTTACTTACTACAAGCAAGGAGGAAGCTCTGACGGAGAAGAGCGTTTCAAGGCTTATTTTGCCGTCAATGCAAACAAACGACTGGGATTCGGATTCAACATCGACTATGTATATGGACGTGGAAAATACATGAACCAGTCTACAGCCTTGTTCAACGGAAACCTTTTTGCCTACTACCTCGGCGATAAATACAACATGCATTTCAGTTTCATCAACGACAATCTGAAGGTTGCCGAGAACGGAGGTATTGTAGACGACCGGTATGTTACCCGTCCGCTGGACATGGCAGAAGGCGGAAAGGTATATGCCAATGATGAAATTCCGACGAACCTGTCGCAGGTATGGAACCATAATACGGGCTATCACGCTTTTTTGACTCACCGTTATAACGTGGGATTCTACCGTGAAAATCCGGATGCTAAAGATACAGTCAACACAGAAATATTTGTTCCTGTAACGAGCTTCCTGCATACCGTCAAGGTAGACATCAACCGTCGTAAATATATTTCCTACGACGAGGCTCAAAACCAGCAATATTTCCAGAACAATTACCTTACCGATGTGCAGCGTGACGAAACAGAACAACTGGCTGTAAAAAATACTATCGGCATATCTTTACGCGAAGGATTCAACAAATGGGCAAAGGCAGGACTGACGGCTTTCATGAGTCATGAATACAGACGTTTTACCATGACCGATACCCTTGCCCGCACTCCTGGTCAGCGCATACCTACCGACTATGTGGAAAATACGATTTCGGTAGGTGGTCAACTCATTAAGGAACAGGGACAGACCTTACACTACAACGTAATGGGAGAAATCGCTCTTGTAGGAGAAGATGCCGGACAATTTCAGATACAAGGTAAAGGCGACCTGAACTTCCGTCTGTTCAGTGATACGGTGCGTCTGGAAGCCAATGCTTATATCAAAAACCTGAATCCGATTTTTTACTACAGACATTTCCACTCCAAACATTACTGGTGGGATAATAACGATTTGTCTAAAATCATGCGTACCCGAATCGAAGGAAAGCTGAGTGTAGACCGCTGGAAAACCCAGCTTAAAGCCGGAGTAGAAAATATAAAGAACTATACGTACCTGGATAATACTTCTGTAAAATATACAGAAACGTCTTCAGGTAAAGAAGTCACGACTTACAAGAACGACGTAGCTGTAAAACAGAATTCCGGCAACATACAAGTCTTCAGTGCAGCTCTGAGACAAGATTTCAAGCTGGGTATCTTCCATCTCGACAATGAAATTACTTATCAGAAATCGAGTAATCAGGATGTCCTTCCGTTACCGGAACTGACTCTCTACCACAATTTATATATCAAATTCGGTTTGGCGAAGAAAGTGCTGCAAATAGAAATGGGAGCAGACGTACGTTACTTCACACAGTATTATGCACCCGATTATGCTCCGACTATCGGACAATTTTATTTGCAGAACAAAGAGACCCGCTACAAACTGGGCGGTTACCCGCTGTTGAACGGATATATCAATCTCCACCTGAAACGTACACGTATCTTCATAGCCATGTACAACCTGATTCAAGGACAAGGAGAAAAGAGCTATTTCCTGGCTCCTCACTACCCGCTGAATCCTCGCTTGCTGAAATTCGGATTGTCATGGAATTTCTTCGATTAAACCGATGTGACTATGAAAAAAAATTGGTTACGATATGGCATTATAGCCCTGGCCATCGCAGCAGGCGTTATCATACTGAACACGCAGAAAGAGCAACGACCCGTTTTCTCTCCACGCGACTATGCCGAGATAGCCAGTTCGGGGATTCTTCGTGCGGTAACCGAATACAATGCCGTAAGCTATCATGTAACAGAAGATACCTTGCAGGGATTTGATTACGAATTACTGAACCTTTTTGCATCCGAAAAAGGCCTGAAACTGGAAATTACCCCCGAAATGAGTTTCGAGAAGCGGCTGAAAGGACTTATCAGCGGACAATATGACATTCTGGCAACCGGAACTGTCGTAACCACACAGCTGAAAGATTCGCTGCTTTTCACCCGGACATTGCTGTTGAGCAAACAAGTATTGGTACAACGGAAAAAAGAAGAGGGAAAGGACAGCTTGTATATCCATAGCCAGCTTGACCTAGCCAATAAACATCTTCACGTGATCAAAGGCTCTCCTGCCTTGTTGCGTATCCATAACCTTATCAGTGAAATAGCCGATACAATCTATATCGACGAGGTTGATTTGTACGGCCCCGAACAATTGCTGGCCATGGTTTCGGGTGGAGACATCGACTATGCAGTATGCGATGAAAACATAGCCCAAGCGTCTATAGACGAATTTCCGAATCTGGATATAAATACAGACATCAGCTTCACCCAGTTTTATGCCTGGGGAGTAAGCAAGCACTCTCCTGCCCTACTGGACAGTCTGAACGTGTGGATGGACAGTTTTATCCAGACCAAAGCATACAAAAACTTATATAATAAATACTTTAACTAATACCGTTAGCTATGATAAAATTAGATAATGTACACTGGGGGTTCATCGGTTGTGGTGAAGTGACAGAAAAGAAAAGTGGTCCGGCCTTCAACATGATAGACGGTTCGAAAGTCGTAGCTGTAATGAGCCGTGATGAAGAAAAAGTAAAATCGTACGCACGCCGACACAACATTCCGCGATGGTATACCGATGCTCAGGAACTGATAGGCGATGAAGACGTGAACGCTATTTACATTGCCACTCCTCCCTCATCGCATGCTACTTTCGCCATTATGGCAATGAAAGCAGGAAAACCTGTCTATATCGAAAAACCGATGGCAGCCAGCTACGAAGATTGTGCCCGCATCAACCGCATCTCGCAGGAAACCGGTATTCCCTGTTTTGTAGCTTATTACCGCCGTTACCTGCCATACTTCCAGAAAGTACGCCAACTGGTAGAAGAAGGAGAAATAGGAAATGTCATCAACGTCCAGATACGTTTCGCCCAGCCTCCGCGAGCACTCGACTACAACAGTACCAACTTACCCTGGCGTGTCCAGCCGGATATTGCCGGAGGAGGTTACTTCTACGATCTGGCACCTCATCAACTGGATCTCTTGCAGGAAATGTTTGGCTGCATACTCGAAGCCGAAGGATACAAGAGCAACCGTGGAGGACTTTATCAGGCAGAAGATACCATCAGTGCCTGCTTTAAGTTTGCATCCGGACTACCCGGATCAGGATCATGGTGTTTCGTTGCTCACGAATCAGCAAAGGAAGACCGCATCGAAATCATCGGTGACAAGGGTATGATTTGTTTCTCTGTCTTTACGTACGATCCGATAGCTCTGCATACCGAACGCGGACGTGAAGAAATACTTCCTCAAAATCCACCTTATGTACAACTTCCGCTGATTCAGGCTGTAGTAGAACATCTGCAAGGAAAAGCTATATGCACTTGCGACGGGGTAAGCGCCACTCCCACCAACTGGGTGATGGACCGCATCCTGAACAAGCTCTGAGCCTTTCTTTCACTGCATTATTTTCCACCTGACAAACCGCATGAAACTATTACGAAATATCTTTATCTTATTGCTGCTTTCCGCTCAGTCTCTATACGGACAGAACGAAAAGCAGCAGACATTCATGCAGCGCCTGGGAAAAATATTTAGTGAAACAGATACTACTTACATTGCGCCCAACAAATACAACCTGGCTTTCATGATAGAACAAAGTTTCTGGCACGAACGCTACAAGCTGGGTACACGTATAGACGGTCAGCGGCAGAATATTACGTTTGCTCCTACTCCAACGCCCAAGATAGGTGCTTATTTCGGATGGCGATGGATCTTTCTGGGAATATCATTCAGTTATCCGGAACTGATAGGAAAAGGTCATAGCGGAGAATCAAAAAAAGAGTATGTCTTCAATTTATACAGCTCGCGTGTAGGAGTCGATTTGTATTACCGGAAAACCGGAAGTGACTTCCATATTGCTTCCTATTCGGGTTTTAACCTGCCTGAAGACTACGAGGGACGCAAATTCGAAGGATTCCAAAGCAAGATTATAGGACTGAATGCCTACTGGATTTTCAATAATAAGAAATTTTCATACCCTGCTGCCTACAGCCAGTCTACCAACCAGCGACGCAGCTGTGGCTCATTTATGGCAGGTTTTTCTTACTCACACCACAGCATATCCTTCGACCATACCAAGTTACCCGCCGACATGATTGAACAAATCCGGTCTACACTTAAGTTCAACAAACTGGAGTACCGCGACTTTAATCTCAGCTTCGGATACGGGTACAACTGGGTATTTGCCAAAAACTGCCTGCTGAATGTGTCACTGATGCCTGCCATAGCCTACAAGAAAGCAAAACTGAACGGACAGCCAGCTGAAATGGAAAACAACTGGATGGAATGGATCAATGATATCAACTTCGATCTGGTGACTCGTGCCGGTATCACCTGGAACAACAGCAAATATTACGTGGGTGCCTCACTCGTACTGAATACGTACGATTACCGCAAGTCAGACTTTTCGATGACAAATTCCTTTGGCAGCCTGCGTATATATGTAGGATTCAATTTCTGGAAAAAGAAAGAATACAGAGAACAGAAGCAATAAAAAAACTTCACCACAGGCAACCACCATTGCCCGCGGTGAAGCAGATAAACACACACAATTTAAATCCTATTATTTAGAAATGTACTCCTATTGTAAATAACAATTGATGACGCTCATTGTTCACTTTGGTAGGTGACAAGAAAAAAGAACTTTCCGGATAAGTACCTCCAAAAGCATAGAAGTCACCCTTATAAAGGTCATACTTATAAGCTACGTCAGCATAAATCAGACGTCCTCTGTAACCCAGTCCGACACTGACTGCCTGACGCGATTTCAGATTCAAGTACTCGGCATCGGTGCGGGTATTATCGGTATCTGGAATATTCTTAAACGCATCACTCATGATAGGGGCTGAGCGAAAATGATATCCGGCACGCACACTGAAAGCCGACGAAACCTTTGTTTCCATACCTACACGGAACGAGTGAACTCCTTTCAAGGTTTCCTTCACGGCAGCCTGACCGTTCAGTTCCCGACCTTCATAATCCTGTAGTTTGGTAGACGAATAACTTTCAAATTCATATTCTGCATCCAATGCCATGATCCCCCCCACAATGGTACCGGCACTGACGTTGAAACGCCACGGAGTAATCAGCCTGTAATCCCACGCATATTGTCCACCGCTCAGATAATCTCTCAGATTTTCCGTATAGCTAACCATAGCACTTTCCGATGCTAAATTAGTCACCAATACTGATGTATAACGGTCGGACATATTATACCAGACAGGTGTATGTATAGCCAAACCAAAACGGAACGGAGAATATTCGAACGGACGGATAATGGCACCCACTTTCAAATCCAGTCCTGTACCCTCAGTCTTATACGTATTGTTCAATGTAAAATAGCCTCCTTTCAAATTCTCGCCATACGATGAAGAACGCAGATAATCTACATCATATACACCCAATGTTGCTCCAAAATAAAAGCGATCGCGGATATTGAAAGATACATTAAAATCGTATTCGTTAATAGATCCCGTTTCACGACTGTAATATTCTCCATCAATGCCTTCCCAGCCATAAATACTAGTAATGCCTTCATCCCCATCTACATCAACCAAACCTGTACGTGCCCCCATAGCGCCTAAATAGGGAGTTCCTACATACACATTATCCATATATGGATTATCAGCCCCTAGCAATCCATTAGGTGCATAAAAATCATCTTTAGTCTGATAAAATAGATCACCATTGCTTTTGAGAGTTCTATCAATCATCTCGGCCATAACCCCAGTCAGTGAGTTACCGTTCAGTCCCCCTTTCGATGCAAACTGACGGTTAAAATTCACCAGTTTATGATAGTTGAATGCAAAGTTCAGAAATCTCAAATCGGTCTTATTACCAATCTTCGTACTCCATACGAAACCAAGTTGGTCGAACGAAGCACGATTACGCTTTTCGTCCATCACGCTGCCGCTAAAATCACTGTGCGACTTATTGGCATTAAAGCCAAAACTCAAAGCCACATCGTTACTCCGGTAAAGTCCGATACCCGCAGGATTCGTACCGATGGTAGACAAATCAGCACCCAGTGCACTCATTGCACCTCCCATACCTGCAAAACGGGCCGTACCATTCACATCATTTCCTAAAAAGCGAAGTGCATCATATTGATTTTGTGCTGCTGCGGCAGAAGCCAGTGCACCTGCCACAGTCAGAACCATTATTTTCTTTTTCATAATCCAAACAATCTTCTATTTGACATTTTTATCTTCTGCTTGAACCTCCCCCTCTGGAGCTGGAACGTGAAGAACCTCCACCTACAGACGATCCACGGTTAAAGCTACCGGACGATCCACGATTGAAACTGCTACCTCCTCCTCTGGAGAAAGAACTACCTGAATTACGAGGAGTAGAATAACTATTGCTGGAACGTGTATTCGAGTTATAGCTGGAACTGCGTCGGGTACTGCTCGGACGATTGTAGGTAGAACCTGTACGATCCACCGTACTACTTGGACGTACATAAGAGCCGTTTCCACGTGAAGGACGAGTAACAGAAGAACCGCTACCAGGCTGGAAGCTGGAACCTCCTCCAACAGAAGGACGTACAGAGTTCGAGGTATGTTCATAACCACTTCCCGGGCGTACTACACGACCTATATTTGAAGAAGAGCTTCTCCGTGAAGACGTATTTATATATCGACTAGTATTTCCTACGCCTACACCATTTCGTCTGGAAGAGGTATATCCCGTATATCTTGACGGACGATAGTCGGTATGTCCTGTACGATAATTTCCGGCCCAGTACGGATAATGGTGATGATGCCATCCTGGTCCCCAATAGCCACCCCAGTAGCCGCCCCAGTAACCATCATACCAATAAGGCGAATACCAAGAGGAATACCACGGAGAATACCAGCTGCTGTAATACCATGGAGAAGACCATCCCCAGCCAAATCCCCATCTTGGACCTGAAACGCCCCAATTCCAGCGCCAATCCCACCATAATGGATTAGTGGCAGTCGGGAAAATATACGCATACAAGCCATCTTCATAAATATTCCAATCCCATGACGGATACGCGCCATATACTACATCCCAGTAAAGCGGACTACTGATAGGAATAGCATAACGAGGACTGCGGAAACGTATGATTCGCATGGCATATTCATAGTCATCCTGTGAACCTTCGAAACCGTTCACCCATTCCCCGCGCTCACCATAAGGCTTCTCCTCTATATACAATGTATCATTCTGCATTGAAAAGGTATTGTCGCGCGAAGTATATCGCCGGTTGTATTCATCAATGTCACGAGTTTTTCCGGTAACGTCTTTCACTACGATAGTCGATCCCGGAGCTGCATACACCGTCGTATTGTTTGAAGTCTGCTTCGGAGCGGACTGTACCTCTTTTTTCTGTTCCGTTTTCTTTTCCTTTTTCGGAACGAAATAAAGGTCGTCGTTACTCTGTGCCATAGCCAGCCACGGCAAGCAAGCTATCAGCAGCGAAGCCCATATTCTACTTTTCATACACATATCATTTATACGGTTTATTTCAATTACAAAATTAAAGAGTTAATCGTTACGTACAAGTAGAAATTCCCTATTTCGATATAGGGTTTTCCCTATTTTCACTACCTTTGTCTGCGAAACGAATATCTCCATATATATGAAATACTTTGAAGTCACTTTTACTGCACAGCCGTGCAATGAAATTGTAACCGATGTCTTGTCGGCACTGGCGGGCGAAATCGGTTTCGAAAGTTTTGTCGAATGTGAAGGAGGAGTCCAGGCCTATATACAGCAAAGCCTGTTCGACGAAAATGCCCTGAAAGAAATGCTGGCAAACTTTCCTGTTCCTGATACGAAGATTACGTATACCATTACCGAACCCGAAGACAAGGACTGGAACGAAGAGTGGGAAAAGAATTTTTTCCAACCTATCGTCATCGATAACCGCTGCGTGATACACAGTACTTTCCATCATGATTATCCACATGCAGAATACGATATTGTCATCAATCCACAGATGGCCTTCGGAACCGGACATCACGAAACGACCAGTTCCATTCTAGGAGAGTTACTGGATGCCGACCTGAAAGGTAAATCTGTACTCGACATGGGATGCGGTACATCTATTCTGGCTATTCTGGCAAGCATGAGAGGAGCCGATCCGGTGACAGCCATCGACATCGACGACTGGTGTGTTAACAATTCACGCGACAACATCGCTCTGAATCATATTTCGAACATTACGGTCGAACTAGGAGATGCATCGCTGCTGAAGGGACGCAAGCCGTTCGATATTATCATAGCCAATATCAACCGCAACATCTTGTTGAACGATATGGCAGCATACGCTGCATGCATGCACAAGGGATCGGAACTTTACATGAGTGGCTTCTATGTAGAAGATATTCCTGCTATCCGCGAAAAGGCTGAAAGTTTAGGAATGACTTTCGTACACCACCGGGAAAAGAACCGCTGGGTAGCAGTCAAATTCGTAATGTAACAAGATAACAAGATACAAAAGAAAGGCTGTCTTTAAAATTTGAACTACATCCAATTCAAATTAAAGACAGCCTTTCTTATAATAATTATAGTCTTATTTATTTCTTCAAATTATTTGCATTCGTCAATAATTTGCCTTGATACTCTCCAGTCAATGTCTGCAAGAATGATACAATCTGTTTTACCTCCTGCTGCGACAAATCCACACCGACTTCATATTTAGCCATAGCAATGACAGCATCTTCGAGTGTAGCCTGAGTAGCATCGTGGAAATAAGGAGCAGTCAGTGCCACATTACGCAAGCCAGGTACTTTAAAGCGATGACGATCTCTTTCGTTCTTTGTTTCCTTGAAACGACCATTATCCTCCACAGTCAGTTCCGTACCACGGTCAGCAAAATAATCGCGCTTGATGCCCATCAGTTCATACGACTGTCCACCCATATTCTCTCCGACATGACAAGTAGCACAGTTGTATTTCTTGAACAGATCATATCCGGCGATTTCTTCTGCATTCATTGCTGTCTTGTCTCCCTTCAGGTATTTATCAAAACGAGAATTTGGAGTCAGCAATGTTTTTTCAAATTCCTGAATGGCATTTGTAATGTTAGCCTGATTAATTCCATCGGGATACACTTCACGGAATGCCTTGCTGAATGCTGCATCCGCATTGAGCTTTTCACAGATCTCATCGAACGACTTACAAGCCATTTCTACCGGATTCAAAGGAGGTCCGGCTGCCTGATCTGCCAATGTAGCGGCACGTCCATCCCAGAACTGTACGAAATTATACAATGCATTATATACAGTCGGAGCGTTCACACCTCCCAACTGTCCGCCTACGCCTTCAGAGAATGACTTATTGTCTACACCACCTGTATTCAATCCGTGACAAGAAGAACAAGATACAGTATTGTCTGCCGACAAACGTACGTCGTGGAACAACAGGTTACCCAATATCACTTTACGCATATCTACCGGAACGGAATCCTGAACCGGACGGATTGACTCGTTCATCCATTGCGCATCAGCCAGCGGATTGGGGTAAAAAGCTCCACGCTGAGATTTAACCCATGCAAGAGCCATCTGCTTTTCCGTATCTGTCAGCGAAGATCCCCAGTGAACAAGATAATACTTAGCCAGCGGCATCGTACCGTCGGCAATCACTTTCTCCACCTTGGCCAAATCGACCTCACTGATCTTTTCGCCCTTTTTCAATGCCTCCATCATAGGAGTCATATCAAACGAACGATAGCCCAGACGGACATCTTCTTTCACCAGTTTGCCTGCAACCGGAAATCCGGCATAGAAAGGCAACTTCGGATTAGCCGTATGGCAAGCCATACAACCACTGCTCTCAATGATTTCTTCCATTTGAGCATTACTTTCCAGGCTGGCTGAAGGTGCTTTATTCACCAACCGGTACACCACGCAAAGCACGACGGCTACCACCAGTATGGAAAGAATAATCTTCGAAATTTTTTTCATAAAAGAATGATTTAGAAATTAAACAACCAGTATATATCACAAATAAGACTATGAACGAGAATATAAATGTACACTTTGACGAGCTGCCGGAAGGTAATTCACCCCATACCAGCACATCTGGAGCGACAGAAAAGACACAATCAATATCCAATAAAGAACACGTGGAGAAGAACTTCTGAACAAGCGCAGATGTACATACAACAAATAACCGGTCCAGGTCACCGCAGCCCATGTTTCTTTCGGGTCCCAACTCCAATAGTGTCCCCAGGCTGCCTTGGCCCATATCGCTCCTGTAAGCATGCCGACCGTCAGAAACGCAAGTCCGGTATAAACCAACTTATCGGCAGCCTCCAAGTAGTTTGCCCGACGTTTGAAAAGTCCCATGCACGACAGAATAAAGGCGCAGCCCAACACGGAATAAGAAAACATATAAATGGTTACATGAGGGATAAACCATGGACTCTGCAAGGCAGGCATAAGGGACTGGTCGTGAATTTCTGGTTTCAATATATTGACTAAAGCAAATACAGCACCTACCACAGTAGAAAAGCACAAAATCCATGGATATTTCCAGCGAAGATAAGTCAGCAGACCGGATACTCCCATAAAAAAGGAATACCACAATCGGGTTTCACCCATGGTACGCAAGGGAGGACGTTGCAAATAGATCCAGAATCCTGCAATAAACACTGCAAAAACCAGAATACCCAGCAATGTCAGCAGGATAGCCCAGCGACTTCGTTCCTTGGAAAACAAGGCAAATCCTGCACCGCTTCCCCACAATATAATGGCCGACAAGGCAAACCACTCAAAATTGTTCCACGTAATCATCATTCCCATAACACATTAATTTAATCTACTCCGTATCAACAAGATGCATCAACCTCAGAAGACAGTGCCTTCTGTCTGTCGGGACCAGCCAAAAACAACAGACAACTTCCGCACAACATCATCACAATACCCAGCCACATGAGAAACTTTAAGGGCTCACGTACAATCTGAACAACACAATACTGCGGTTGAGATGACTGTACATCATAGGAAGTCAGATAATAGTCTTCTGCCCAGCTTGCCGCATACGGATGATTTACTTCCAGATGAGCAGGCTTTCCATCAATTGAAATATCTGCAAAATAATGACGCGGACTTCCATTGGGGTAATGCTCTACGGTAAAAGTGATCAACTGTAATGACTTCGGCAGATACACCCTCGTACCTTGTTCCGTAAACGCCTCATTGCTAGGCGATGTTCTAAACACCGGCATACGTAGTGTCTGCTCTTCCGCACTACCTATGAACCCAGCGAAGAGAGCCAACCACAATCCGGCATGATTAAGTACAAAACGCCATCGGTTTCGTCCCGGCAAGAATGCTCTCCTCAGGGTAATCATTCCCAAATGTGTAAGCAATCCGAACAGCCCCACTACAAAAATCCAAGAAGAAGTAAAATGATAGCATCCCAAACGAACGAATAGACCTGATTTCTCGGCTATTTCCTGAGCGGAAAGCTGAGGGAACAAACCAATCACCAGGCAACCGGCCAAAAGCCAACCGAGGGTCCAGTAAGTACACTGCGGGGAAAGCCATAATCTGACAAAACGTGAGGAACGCTTTTCTTTATATACATATCCCATTCCTCCCATCCAGATCAAGGCTAGAAGGACATCCAGTGGAAAAGCAAAAAAGGCAAACGGAAAATTGCCAAAGATACATTGAGCAACCACTGAAAGCAGCAATAATAAAATGAATAGTAAGTTAGTCTGTAAGTTCATATATCAATGATTTATGAAACTCTTGCAAAGATAGAAACTTTATCTAATATTGCAACAAAATTGTAAATATAACAATTATTTTATTTTTCAAATTATTCCGGAATCATAACAATACAAGGAATATGAGTATTTCCGAAAGGATACAAGTTTTCTCTTACAATTCTGATATATAATCAATTATAAGCAATTCATCAAAATCAGTTTGCAATTTATTGACTAGACACATGTTTCTTAAAAACAACTAGCTACGATAATGTTTAGCTAACCTTCCAACCGTACAGTACCAACCATATACCTATTTGCCATAGGAAAATCCCTATTCGATATAGGAATTTACCTGCATATTTATAGGATTTTCTATTCTTCTATCCTTATTTTATTACCTATTTTTGCAACATCAACCAAAAAAGAATAAGGAATATGAAGAACTTAATGAAAATAATCACTATGGTAGCCATACTGGTAGCAATGACCAGTTGCGGACTTTACGATACCGCCGGACAACGTGCCCAACTGATGGAGAACCTACATACAGGTATGACGAAACGTGAAGTCGTCGCTATATTAGGAAATCCCGAGTTCAGACGTTCCAGCAATGGAATAGAACAATGGGAATTTCATAAAACGCACTTCAGTGGAGCACAAACTGTTATTCTACTCGATTTTCGGAATGACAAAGTTGTTTCATTCGACACGTACGATGGTAATTATCCGTCTCCCGGCTATCCACCTATAGCAGTCTGCCCGCCAGCCCCTGCAGGAAGCAATCCTTCATTGCCTTATCCTACAGACGATCAGGCTTGGTTCCGTGAATTATATCAACGGGTGAAGGAAAAGCCTTTCAAAGACGGACGTCTGGACGTACTTCGAGCTGCTGTCCGCCAGTCTGACTTTACCTGCGATGAAATTGTACAGCTAATGAAAATATTCAATTCAGACGATGATCGACTGGAGGCATTAGCTATTCTGGAACCGACGATCATTGACCGGCAGAATGTAGACCGCATTATCAATTCCATGACTTTCATTTCAGGAGAAGAGAAAGCCCGAAGCATATTAAACAAAAAACATTACAACAGTCGCCTGTATACCGATGCCGAAATCAATACACTGTATGACAGAGTTAAAAACGCTTTTCCATCGTCCGAGCAGTTGAAAACTCTGGAAACAGGATTGAACAGCCGAAGCATTACCTGCAAGCAGTGCGTCAAACTACTTTCGATATGTGACTTCGACAGCGAACGAATGAAATTCCTGCAAGTCATGGCACCTCATATATACGACTGCCATAACCAGCAGATTATTATCGATACAATGGATTTTCCCTCAGAGAAAGACGAAGTACGACAGCTGATACAACGATATTGCAAATAACTTTCTTCCAACAAAAAAAGCATTTTCCAACCCTCTATACAGGGAACGGAAAATGCTTTTCTATTTAGAAATTCAACTTAAATCAGTCCTTTGCCTGATGAACAGTGAGCTGTGGGAACGGGAATCCGATACCCTCCTTATTGAATGTATCGTACACTATCTTGTTCATGTCGAAATAAACATTCCAGTAATCGGCCGACTTCGTCCATACACGCACCTTGATGTCTACACTGCTTGCAGAAAGAGCTCCCAAGGCAATCATCGGAGCCGGGTCTTTCAAGATACGATCATCTGCATCGATGATACGCTGCAAAACCTCTCTTACCTTTTCAAAATCTTCTCCGTATTCTACCCCGAACACCCATTCTGCACGACGGGTTTCCTGCTTGTTATAATTCGTAATGGCATTGCTGCTCAACGAACCGTTAGGTACATAAATAACCTTATTGTCAACTGTAACCAGAATCGTATGGAAAATCTGAATTTCACGTACTGTTCCGCTTGCATTCGGACTTTCTATGTAATCGCCTACCTTAAAAGGCTTGAATACCAAAATAATCAGTCCACCTGCGAAGTTAGAAAGATTTCCAGACAATGCCATACCGATGGCAACACCGGCAGAAGCCAGCAAAGCAGCAAAACTGGTTGTTTCCACACCCAACCGGCTTACAATAGCAAAGGCCAGTATCAGGTTCAGCAGTATACTAACCAGACTCTTCAAGAAAGTCTGAACGCTGATCTCCAGCTTTCTCTTTTCCAGAATACGAGAAAGTAAACGTCCGATCTGCTTAATGATAAAACGTCCGACAATGTAAATGATAATTGCCCCCAACAGGTCTTTCCCAACCTCAATTCCCCAGTCAAGCAATTTAGTCAGCAACTGTTCTACGTCTATATGCTGAGAACCAGCACTAAGGAAAGTTGCGTTCAATAAAGATGATAATAACATACTTGTTTGTTTTTTAATGATAAATTATTTATTCTTCCAGTATACCCTTACCCTGTCGGATAATTTCAGGTACATCTTCACAACAATTTACAACGGTAGAAGGTTCAATTCCTCCTATACCTCCGTCTATTATTAAATCGACGTCCTCACCAAATTTTTCATCTATCAGCTCCGGATCGGTAACATATTCTATATCTTCATTGGGACGTAACGGCAAAGTAGTTGTCAGGATCGGTGCATCGAGCAAATGACAAATCTCACGGATAATGTTATTATCGGGTACACGGATACCTACTTCCTTTCGGTTACGAAATATTTTGGGCAAACGACTGTCGGCATTCAGTACAAACGTAAACGGGCCCGGCAAGTTACGTTTCATCAACTTGAAAGTGGCATTGCTTACCCGTGCATATTCGCTGATATTGCTCAAGTCGTAACAAATAATGGAAAGATTGTTTTTACGCGGATCGATGTTCTTGAACTTACATATCCGCTCGATAGGACGCTCTTTCAGCGCATGACAACCCATAGCATACATGGTATCGGTAGGATAAATAATTATCCCGCCATCATTCAGAATGTCCACAATGTGCTGTAGCACATCGGAATCATTATTTTTGGAGTATAATTTCTGTATCATAGTCGCAAATATAGTGCTTTTTGAAACACAATTGCATCTTTTAATCACGATTATTCATCGCAAGTTTTTCCGATAGTTTACAAATGCACAATGGAATCAGAGAATAACAATACAAATAAAGAAGAACCGCATCGTAACTCCGAAAAGCAGGGTTCGATGCGGCTCTTTTATGTGTTTATACTATAATCTGTATACTATTGGTTTTGACAACACAAGTCTGTCAGAACCTTCTGAAAAACAATCAACGGTCAGCTTTCAAGCGGTCGGCCATAGCCTTAGCCAGTTCCTTAGCCTGACGGAAAGTATCTTCCTTCATGCTTTGCTTCATTTCCACCGGATTGCCAATAACTTCGAATTTCAGTTTTTCAGCATATTCGCCCAATTTCTTGACAGCTGCACTTGCCCATGTAAATGAGCCGAAATATCCCATCACACGATTCTTCATTTCGCGGGCAGCTACCTTGCTCAGCAATGCCTCCATTTCAGGATACAAGTGCATGTTATAAGTAGTACATCCCACAATCAGACCCTTGTACTTGAAGATATCCGACAGAATAAATGAATGATGAGTCTTCGAAACATTGTGCATCACAATATTCTTGATACCCTGAGCGCTCAACTCTTCAGCAATGGTTTCGGCCAGCTCCTCTGTATTACCATACATGGTACCATAAGCGATAACCACACCTTCCTCACCTTCGTAGCGGCTCATCTTATCGTACATATCGATCACCTGAGGAATCTTTTCCTCCCATACCGGTCCGTGAGTAGGACAAATCATCTTGATAGGCAGACCACCACATTTCTGCAATGCTCTCTGTACCGGATTGCCGAACTTACCTACGATATTGGCATAGTAACGGCGCATTTCATTCCAGTAAATATCGGTATTGATATTCTTATCGATACAGCCACCATTCAGTGCACCAAAGCATCCGAAAGCGTCACCCGAGAACAAGATACCATCCGTTTCGTCGAAAGTAACCATTGTTTCAGGCCAGTGTACCATCGGAACCAAATAGAAACGCAGGTTATGATGTCCCAGTTTCAGGAAGTCGCCGTCACCTACCACGTAACGATCACCCCCCACACCGTAATAACCTTCCACCATATCGAATGTCTTCTTGTTTCCTACCAATACAATGTCAGGATAATACTGCTTAATGAGTGCGATAGAACCAGAATGATCGGGTTCCATGTGATTAATAATCAAATAATTGATCTTACGATCGCCGATAACGGCACGAATCTTCTTCAAATACACCTCGAAAAAGGCTACATCCACCGTATCTACCAGTGCCACCATTTCATCGTCGGCAATCAGGTATGAGTTATAAGATACTCCATAAGGTAACGGCCAAAGGTTTTCGAACAACGCTTTCGAACGGTCGTTCACACCCACATAATGTACTTTTCCTTTAATTTCCATTTTTGTTATCCGAATTAGTTATATACTATATATTTTTTACTTCAATTGTTTTCCCTGCCATGCGTCCCGCTCTTCCATCCTGCGCTTCAGCCGGGCCGTAAACTCGTGATTCTTCAGTCCCCAGTCGGGCGCAATCAGCAATTCCTTCGGCGACTGCGACACGAACCGCTCCAAAACCAGATCTGCCCGAAGATGTTCGATATAATCGATGACTAAATCAATGTACTCATCGACTGCATACAGATGAAATGCTTCGGGATGTAATGCGAATTCGTGTGCCATACGTGTCCCCTTTATCAACTGCAACTGATGCATCTTCAGGGTTGTCAGCGGCAACTGCGACAAGGTTTCGGCCTGCTGAATCAGCTTTTCGGAATCTTCTCCCGGAAGTCCCAATATCACATGACCTCCTGTCAGGATACCTCTTCCAGCTGTCCGCCGCACAGCATCTTCAGTACAAGCAAATGTATGTCCCCGGTTAATCCTTGCCAGCGTTGCATCGTCGGTACTTTCTATGCCATACTCCACCAGCAAAAACGTCTGCCGGTTCAGTTCTTCCAGATAATCCAGCAGCGTATCGGGCATACAGTCCGGACGGGTACCGATGACGAGTCCAACCACATCTTCTACCGCCAGTACCTCTTCGTACATCCGCTTCAGCTGTTCCAGTTCTCCGTACGTATTGGTATACGCCTGAAAATAGGCCAGATACTTCATCTGCGGATATTTACGGGCAAAAAATTGTTTGCCTTCCTCCAGCTGGACACTGACTGTTTTCTCCGTACGGCAATATTCGGGATTAAACGTCTGATTGTTACAATACGTACATCCGCCATAGCCTTTCGAACCATCCCGGTTGGGACAGGTAAAACCTGCGTTGACCGACAGTTTCTGTACCTTAAAGGGAAACTTCCGCGTCAAAAAGCCAGCGAAGTCATTATATCGTAACTCTTTATCCATTTGCTCATTATTTGCGGATGCAAAGATAACGGTTTCCAGCGAACTAACAAAAAATGTCCCTCGACACATACTAAAAATTAGTTGTCGAGGGACATTCTATCTATCCGATTTCTTAATTATTCCGTTTTATACAAGTCGTCCAGAAAGACATCCAGGTACGCGCCTCTCATATTCGTTTTATAAAACCGCCCTTCTTTATCCAGAATCAGACACATCGGGATAGCCTGAATGTTATAAGTTTTGGCACCTTCGCCGTAAATGCCTCCATCCAGCCGTCCTTGCGTCCAGCTCATGTTTTCTTCCTTCATGGCCTTTTGCCATTCCTTTTCCTTCTCATCGAGCGAAATGCTTACAATGGCGAAATCCTTGTACTTATCGTGTATTTTGCGCAAATGAGGTATTTCTCCACGGCAAGGACCACACCAGCTGGCCCAGAATTCCAGCATGACATATTCATTTTCTGGAATCATCGAAGACAGCTTGACAGTCTTGCCATTACGGTCGATGACATCAATATCCTTGTATTTCTGTCCTACTGCCAGCGGACGCGCTGCCGATGCAGCCTGTTCAAAAAGCTTCAACTCAGGAGTTCCAGCCCAATACTTCTCAAACAAAACCTGTAACTGGTCAATCTCGGTTACATCCGGCAAATATTCCATGCCTGAAAGATAATACATCGCCTGATCCATGGCAACCGGAGAGTCGGCATGGTCTTTGATGAACTGCAACTGGAAAGCCAGCAACTTATCTTTCCACTTCATTTCTTCACGAGCTATGTCCATTCCGATGGCAGCCACTTCCTTTCCTTCCGATTCAGGAACCAAGTATTCATCCGCATAACGTTCTGCAAGCACATTCAAAGTATCAGAATATGTCTTCATTTCCTGATTCATCTTCGTGAACAGATCGTGTACAGAAGACCCCGTTATCTGCGGAGATTCATTCTTACGGTCGGGTGCATAATAGAATCCGGGTAATGTTGCGACATCCCCTTTGTACGTGATATCCGAATTTTCCAGATACAGCATCGTACGGAACATCTTATTCTGATAATCAGGTTCCTCACCCGGTTTATTCAGATCAATCACGACATAATACAAACCCGGACGTTCTACTTTTCCAGAGAAAGTAAAACTTCCATTTTCTACCATCGTACTGTCGACAACAGTCGGCTCTGCCTGATATTCCGAACGCTCCAGATAAGCTTTACCCGAAGCAGCATCTCCGGTCAGCGTGCCTTCTATTGTATACCCGTCTGTCTTTGTATGGCAGGAAGCCAACAGGCCCGCCACCATGCCTACTAAAAAAATTTTCTTCATAACTATGTATTTTCATTTAAGGGTTTTGGACTAACAAATCATTTCCTGCAATAGCAGCACGAGGTATGGGAAGAATCAATTTCGTCCATGCGCTGACATATCCCATGGCTACCCAATCCACTCCGTCGAGTTTATTATAGCGGACCATATCGAACCAGTCTTCGAAGTTCTCGCCGAACAGCTCCAGATACTTCTGATAGAAGACAGCCATAAGCATATCCTTGTCAGCAATCTTATCCACAAAATCGGCAGCAAATCCTGCACGATCGGTTATCGGACGAAGCGCTTCACGGGCAGCTCCCAAATCAGGAGTCGTCTTACGGACGGCAGCCTCAGCCTTTACCAGATACATTTCCGACAAACGAAGCATATACAAAGAATTGCCCGGTACCTTATCGACGTTATCATCCATCTGATACTTGTTCATCCGATAAGATGAGACCATGTGTTCAGCATCAAATGCCCATTTGTAACGAGTATCTTCCGGATAGAGAGCAGCTATTTTCTTCAGCGTGCTGCCTGCTCCGGCACTCCAGTCGTAGCGGTATCCTGCCACGGTTTGCTGGGTATTCATCGTATACGGATAGAACAGCAAGTCCGTACTCTGGAAGCTGCTGAAGATATCTCCATATACAGGTTCCAGAACAATACCCTGATCTTTACATTTGGTTATCACCTCGTCTGATGTCTGGTAAGCCATATCGAAATCACCCATCGACAACAAGACTTTGGCTTTCAGCGCCTCGGCCGACAATCCGTTGCCATAATACATGGCATGCGTACCGGAAGAAGTCAGTTTCACCGGCAACGTTTCAGCTTCGGTCAGGTCGTTCAAGATAGCAGTATAACACTCACGGACCGTAGAACGCTTCTTGGACACATTATCGCGCACCGGTTCATCGTTCAGCACGATGCCGTACTGAGAATCCAGATTCCAGAATTCTCCATACAGACGCAGCAGCATAAAGTTGGCCATGGCACGATTGAACTTTGCTTCCTTCTGATAATTCAGGTTATCTTCGGCCGAAAGTCCCTTTACGTCCTTATCCAAAGCCTTCAAAACAGAGTTTGCCTGATTGATAATATAATACAGGTAGATATATGTTTCCTCTACAATCACGTTATTATCTTGTATATCTCCGTTCATAAAGCTTCTCGCTCCACTCACGGTAGAGCTCTGCAAAACTCCAGTACGCAGGAACATTGCGTTATAAATAGAACTCTTCGACCGCCATCCATCATAGATACCATTCACGGCAATGGCTGCCGACCGTGCATCGGTAATTACAGTTTCATCATCCAGAACGTTTTCGGGATGAATATCGTCTATCGGTCCCAGCAGGCTGCACGAAGCGAATGTAAACGAAAACATACCTGCCATCAAACAGTATTTTATATATTTTTTCATAACCAGTCCTTTTTAGAATTGCAGTTTAACACCCAGTGAGAATGAACGGCTCAACGGATACGGGTCACTGTTCGTTCCCATACTCGTGATACCGGTAGAAACCGTTTCCGGATCGAGTCCCGGCCATTTAGTCACCGTAAACAAGTTGGTAGCCGTTACAAACACAGAAGCATTGCTTAAATAGCATTTATTGATCCACTCTTTCGGGAGTGAATACGAAAATGTAACATTCTTCATTCTCAGATAAGATGTATCGAATACGAAACGGTCGTTTACCTGATAATTATAGCTCATCGAACCTGCTACCAGACGGGCATATTTCGCATCCGTACGTTCCGGTGTCCAGGTATTTCCGTAGAGTTCGCGACCAACGCTCTGTCCCAGCACGCCACTCATTTCCTCTCCTAAATTACTGTATACCGCCTGACCTCCATAAGAGAATTGCATCAGGAACGACAGCGAGAAATTCTTGTACGTAAACGTATTGGTCCATCCACCGAAGAATTTCGCTTCGGGAGTAGCAATCACGTCCCGGTCATCGGATGTGATGACACCATTACCATCGATATCCTTCATCAGGAAATCTCCGACTCCGGTACCCGACTGATATTCAGCGTATCCGTTCTCCATTGCCTTGGCGTTCAACTGATTCACTTCATCCATGTTCTGTACGATATGGTCGACTACATATCCTTTTACCGTACCAGCCGGACGACCTACAATAAAGGCATCCTGCATGTATGAATTGATCTGAGCATTGTTCAATGACTCGATGCGGTTCCGGTTGACCGAAATATTCAAATCCGAACTCCATGAGAAATTCTTTCCGCGTACCGGATAACCTCCGATGGCAACTTCTACACCACGGTTCGATACATCGATGATATTGTCATAATAACTTGTCATACCCGACTCCAGTACATGAGGAGCAGGTGCCAGTGCACCGTTGGTATAACGGTAATAGGCATCCAAGCTTCCGTACAGGCGATCGTCGAAGAAAGAAAAGTCCAGACCGAAATTCACTTCGTTTGTCTTTTCCCAGTGAATACCCCGGTTAGGCAGCAAGTCCTGCAACTTGACCGAAGAGTTTTCGCCATACTGGCTGGATGTATAGAACTGACGGAACGAGAAGTCGGATACGTTGGTAGAACCAGTCTGTCCCCAGCTTAAACGCATTTTCAGATTATTTACCCACGGAGCCTTTTCCATGAATGCTTCACGACTGATGACCCATCCGGTAGAAACAGCCGGGAAAACACCCCACTGATTGCCCGGTCCGAACTTCGAAGAAGCATCGGCACGCATACTTACTTCCAGCAAGTAACGAGAGTCATAATCGTACGACAATCGGCCGTAAATAGAGTTCAGTCCACTTTTCACGACATAATCCGAATACATCAGGACAGACTGTGCCGAACCTACATTATCCAGGTTATCATCGTTCGGGAAACCTTGATACATATTCGTACCGCCGGTACTGCGTGTACGGTCGGCTCCATAACCCGCCATGGCACCAAACAAATGCTTACCTGTATGGTAATTATAATCCAGACGGAAATTGATGGATGTACTTACATACTTCGACCGTGCAGTCGTAAGCTGTGCATAGTAAGGACTGCCCACCCAGATTTCCTGCAAATAGCTTGGCGAGAAATAACTGTTGTCGTAATTATAAGAAGCCAAGGTAAAATCGGAATGAAACTTCAGGTTACGCAGCAGCTCGACATCCACATAAACATTACCCATAAACTGGTCGCTCTCATATTCAGCCTTACGGTTCAGCAAGGCAACCGGATTAGGTCCGCTTACACTGCCGGCAGGTGTGAAATAAACTGCACTTTTATCCAGACGAGTATAGTCGCCGTTTTCATCGTAAATCGGCAGGTCCGGACGAACCAGCCAGGGGTGTGTATCGGGCATCATGATGCTTTCCTGACTGGGGCTGGTACGCTTGGAGTATGAATAGCTCAGCAATGCTCCCATACGCATACGCTTGGTTATCTCCGTATTGACAGACAAACGTCCGCTATATGTTCCCAGATTATCATTCTTATACAATCCTTCCTGATCGATGGCATTGAACGCAAACGAATAGTCCGTCTTTTCGGAACCGCCTCGTACAGACACATTATACTGGTTGGTTATGGCATTTTTATTTCTTGTCTCGTCCTCCCAGTTAATGTTCTCCTTGCCAAACGCACTTTCGTTCAACCCCAAAAACTTTGTATACATCAACGTATTCCAGTCGACGTCAAAGTTTCCGTAAGCCATCAGCATCGTCGGGTCGTACATCATACTGTATTGCGTAGTCATGGTAAAATTCGCCATGTCATAATTGTACGCATCCATCGTATTCCGCAGAATCTCTTCCTGCAACGAGCGGAACTCCTGATTGTTCAGCGGCTTGAACATCTTTACCGGATTGGCAATGCTCAGCGTATATCCGGCTTCTACCGTTGCCTTCTCTCCCTTCCGTCCGTTTTTGGTCGTAACGATAATAACACCATTCGCACCACGAGAACCGTAGATAGCCGTAGCAGAAGCATCCTTCAGTACGTCGATACTCTCGATATCGTTCGGTGCAATATTCACCAGCGGATTCAGCGCATTACTGTCCACAAACATCGGAACTCCGTCTATTACATAAAGCGGAGCATTGTTTGCCGTCAGCGAAGTAGCGATAGGATACGGCGAGGTAATACCACGTACGTTGACCGTCATCGTAGCTCCCGGCTCACCACTGTTCTGAGTTACCAATACACCCTTTATCGTTCCGCCCAACATATCCTGAACAGTAGAAGAAGTCTTCGACAATTTATTCAGGTCTTCTTTCTTGACAGACGAAATAGAACTGGTAAGACTCTTGCGGTTCTTGCTACCATATCCGATGACAACAACATCATCCAATACCTGATTATCCGATTTCAGAACAACGTTCAGTGTTTTCTGTCCCGTATACTCCACATCGACCGACTTCAAGCCGATAAAAGAAAAACGCAAGACAGCCTTCTTCCGCGATAGCGAAAGTGAATAGACTCCATCCATATCGGTTACTGTACCATCTGTAGTTCCTACTACCATAACCGAAGCTCCTGGTACAGAAAATCCGTTTTCATCAAGAACCGTTCCGGTAACGACATTTTTCTGTTGATTTGCCTGCTGCACGACTTCCTTTTCCCAGTCAGGAGCCTCCGCGGCAAAAGCAGACTCCGCATGCAAAGTTCCTGCACTCAGCACGGCCAAAAGATTTACCAACTTACAACAATTCATATTTTTTACATTTTAGACTTTCAGGAACAAGTTTATTTTTTGTGTGATTTGCAAATATAAAATATATTTAACGCATTAACAACCTTTTTTCTGCATATTTTTCACATAGATGTAAAATAATTCATTTTGCTGACACTTTGCAATCTTATAATTCGTAACAAAAAGATATTCTCCAGACTCTGTTTCCGGTAATCTGAAACAAGAGCGGAAAATAACTTCGGCACGTATGTACAAAGACCTCATCACGTTCGTGACGAGATATTATCACATACGTGATGAGATCTTTGCACGAACGTAACGAGGTAAAAGCTATCGAAATTCTCTTCATTTTTCAGCTTTTAATTTAGACCGAACACCCCGAAATTGGTAAGTTCTCATTATTTTTGCACTCGAAAAAACTATAGAGATCCATGGCAGGCATTTATCTTCATATTCCTTTTTGCAAACGTCGCTGTATCTACTGCGACTTCTACTCAACGACACAAAGCGAGAAAAAAAACGCTTATGTCGCCGCACTTTGCCGTGAACTGGATCAGAGAAAGGATTATTTGCAAGGAGAAAGGATTGAAACAATCTACCTGGGAGGAGGTACGCCGTCGCAACTCGAAGACAAAGACTTTGAACAGATTTTCCAGACACTCCACCGTTTGTACGATATTTCCCCGGAGGCAGAAATCACCATCGAAGCCAATCCCGATGACCTGACAGACGAATACGTGAACATGCTGCGCACCTTTCCGTTCAACCGCCTGAGCATGGGTATCCAGACATTTCAGGAAAATATTCTGCGTCTACTTCACAGACGGCACACGGCACAGCAAGCTGTCGAGGCCTTCGAACGCTGCCGGAAAGCCGGATTCACCAATATCAGTATCGACCTGATGTATGGATTGCCGGGAGAAACGCTGCAAACATGGGAGGCAGACTTACGGCAGGCTGTCAGCATGAAACCGGAACACATATCGGCCTATCACCTGATTTACGAGGAAGGTACCGTTCTCTGGAAACTGCGTGAGCAGCATCGGGTGGAAGAAGCAGATGAGGATTTGAGTGTTTCGCTCTTTACTCAGCTTATCCACAAGCTAAAAGACTACGGGTACCAGCATTACGAGATTTCCAACTTCTGCCTGCCGGGAATGTACTCCCGCCATAATTCGAGTTACTGGACCGGGAAGAAATATCTGGGATGCGGACCTTCGGCTCATTCGTACAACGGAATCTCCCGACAATGGAATGTTTCTTCACTGGATCACTATATTGAACAAGTAAACAACGGAGAAACGTATTTTGAGGTAGAAGAGCTTGATTTATATACCCGCTACAACGATTTTGTCATTACAACCATCCGTACCATGTGGGGTATGCAGCTCGATGTACTGAAAGAGCAGTTCGGTACCAAACTGTACAACTACTGCCTTCGCATGGCACAGCCACATTTGTCGCAAGGCACACTGGAACTTAGCAACGGCGTATTGAAACTTACAGAAAAAGGAGTATTTATTTCCGACGGCATCATGAGTGACATGCTTTGGGTAGATTAAATACCAACCTACAAACAACATCTATTCTACAATTCTCTCCATCTATTTCATTCACTTTTTTCCTCTTTGCGAGGTCCTACGACTCCGTTCTGGTGATATAATAAAATTATTCATAGGCAACCAGAACTCAATATTAACTTTTTCACAATAAATACAGATATTTTCATAATAAACATAGAAATTCCTTAAACGAAAGCAGATAAATGACACCTATTATTAACTATATTTTATAATAAAGATATAATATATAGTTAGAAATCTAATCTCATTATGTTAGCTACACCACAAAATAAGAAACATATAGATACTATAAAATATATTTTTAAAACAAATTTCTTGTTTTGTTTGGTTTTATAAATCAAAAATACATATATTTGCAGCAAAGATTGTTGCAATAGTATTTTATTTTAAATTAACAAACACGCGTAATATAAAACGCATAAAACAGTTTTCATTATGAGAAAGGTAATTCCCTTAGGTATTGGTTTAGCTTTATGCTCAACTTTAGCCATGGCACAGACTCCTTTTAAAGGAAAAGTTTTGGATGAGAATGGTGAACCAGTAATTGGTGCCTCGATCCTCGTGGTTGGAACCAACAGAGGAACCATTACAGATGTCGATGGTAGCTTTACATTAACAGCCCCAGAAGGTTCCGGACAAATCAAAGTGTCATACGTTGGTATGGTTTCCCAAATAGTAGGAATCAAACCTAATTTAAAAATCACGTTGAAATCGGACAGCCAAAATCTGGACGAAGTTGTAGTCATTGCCTATGGTACTACCTCTTCCAAAAACTTGACAGGCGCTGTTTCATCGGTAAGAGGAGAAGCTATCAAGAATTTGCCTGGCCCTTCGGTCGACGAAATGCTATAAGGACGTGCCTCAGGTGTAATGATTTCCTCACCTTCCGGATCTGTTGGTGTATCTCCTGTCATCAATATCCGTGGTGTTTCCTCCATTTCAAACAGTACAACCCCATTGTATGTAGTCGATGGTATGATTATATCGATGGATGGAACATCAAGCACTCGTCAGAACCCTCTGGCCGATATCAACTCTGCCGACATTAAATCGATTGAGATTTTAAAAGATGCGGCTGCAACAGTCCTTTACGGTTCACGAGCAGCCAACGGTGTCATCATGATTACGACCAACTCCGGTCAAAAAGGAAAAGCAAAAATTTCCTACAACGGTAGCTATACAGTCACGACGCCGACCAACATGATCGAGGCAATGAACGCAGAACAATACGTCGAATTAAAGAATCTCGCAGTTTCCAATACGGCTTCTCGTCAAAGCGACAAAGGATTCTACGACAAATATGCCTATGGATTAATGTACGACAGCAACGGAGATGTAGTCAGCACCGATTGGAGTGACTTGCTTTTCCAGACAGGAAGTATCATGAACCACGATTTAAATGTATCGGGAGGTAATGATACCGCAAACTACTATATTAGTACGGGCATTATGAACCAAGACGGTATTACAGTGGGCGATGAATTCAAACGTTATTCATTCAAAGCCAACACCAACTTCAATCCGACCGACTGGCTGAGTGGAGGATTCAACGGCAGTTACTCAAATACCCAGCAAAAGAACGTCGACTCCAGTTATGGTACAGGAGCCTACTCTATCAACGGTTTCTCACGTATGGCAGCTATCTTGCCTCCAAACATTCCGGCATACAACGAAGACGGTACTCCTTATATGGATAATGGAAACTACCTTGGCTACGGAAACAACAAAATCGGTTGTACTTACTACAACCCGATGTCTTATATAGACGAACAGGCCAGCCGCATGGAGAACAACCGTATCATCGCCAGTGGCTTTCTGGATTTACATCCGATCAAAGGATTGAATATCCGTTCACAATACGGAGTTGACTGGTTCATTACCAACTCAACAACGATGTATTCACCAAACGGTGGTGGTGGTTACGCCTCAGGGGGAAACCTTTACGCCTATGCAACAACCCGCAAGACCTGGACATGGACCAACACAGCTAATTATCAGTTCGATTTGGCCAAAAATCATCACTTCGCTGCCACAATTGGTATGGAGGCACAGGAAATGCAGTACAAACGCCGCTACTACGATGCCTCAACTCTTGCTGATAAAGAAATGATTTTCGAGGAAGCTCCTTATCTGACTTATTCGAGTGATGCCTCAACCAACAAACGTGAAGAACGGTCTATGATTTCTTATCTTGGTCGTCTTTCTTACAACTGGAATTATCGCTATTATCTGGAAGGAAGCTTCCGTCGGGACGGTCTTTCTGCCTTAGGCAATAAATGGGGTAACTTTTGGGGAGTTTCAGCGTCATGGCGTATTTCTGACGAAAACTTCTTCAAGCCTCTACAGAGTGCCATCTCCGACTTACGTCTGAAGGCCAGCTATGGTATCGTTGGTAATACCAATGTAGATGCTTATGCTTCCTTGTCAACTTACAGCTCGACTTACTATAACGGTGTAGGTGCTTATTATCCGACTTCCATCGCAGATGCAAATCTGGGCTGGGAACAGACAGCGAAGACAGATATCGGTATTACCGGACAAATAGCCAACCGATTCAATTTTGAAGTTACATACTTCCGGTCAAAATCAAAGAACCTGATTCTAAACTCCAGTCAGGCCTACTCAACCGGTATTCCAGATTTCGCTATTACCACCAACCTCGGTAAGGCTCAGAATCAGGGTCTGGAATTCTCGCTGGGTGGCAACATCTTGCACATCAATGGATTCTCCTGGGATAGCAGTGTAAACTTTACCTTTGTAAAGAATAAAGTACTCGAACTGGAAAGTGATATTATAGAAGACGGTACAGGAGCCAACAACATCACGACAGAAGGTCTGTCTATGGCACAACTCTATGTTTATCCAACAGCAGGCGTTGATCCGGAAACAGGACGTCGTGTCGTATTGCTCGACGATGCGAACGGCAATGCTACTCGTGAGGCTTTACTGGTTTACACTTATGGACAAGGAGCATCAGTTTATGACCGGACCACAGGTGAAGCATTGGATATTGACGACTGGAACCCACATATCATGGGTAATACCAAACCGACGTACTATGGTGGATGGACAAACAACTTTAGCTGGAAAGGCTGGGATGCTACACTCTTCTTCCAGTTTTCCGGTGGCAACAAAATTTATAACGGTATGAAAGCAACCATGTCGGATATGCGTTTCTGGAATAACTCTACCGATGTTTATAAAACAATCTGGAGACAGCCGGGAGATGTATCCGATTACGCAAAACCAGAAGTGAATGATAACTATTCGAACGGTTCGGCTAATCCTATCAGCGACTTTATCGAGAATGGTGATTACCTCCGTTTGAAAAACCTTGTGATTGGCTATACTTTCAATACAAAGAACTGGTCTAAAAAAATCGGTATCTCGCAGCTCCGTCTTTACGCTACAGCAACAAACCTGTTCTGTATAACAGGATATAGCGGTATGGACCCAGAAATCAACTCTCGTGCTGATAGCTCGAATACCATTTCCGGAATCGATAAAAATACGGCTCCATTGACAAGAACCTATTCTTTTGGTGTTAACTTATCATTCTAAAAATTTAATGTTTCAACAATATGAAAAAATATATCTACTATATAGCAGCAGCGGTTACAATGGGCTTTGCAACCGCGTGCAGCGAGGACTTTATCAATAAGACCCCCGATCTAAAAGTTACAGAAGCATCCATCTTTGGAAGTGCCACACGACTTGAAGCAGCAGTGGAAGGAGTATATACAGCTCTGAAAGGCAGCGATGATGTAAGTGATGGTTATTTTCTAGGAGGCTTTGCTACATTAGCCGGCGATAACCATTCGGATGATATGATTAATTATGGAAACAACGGTTATACCATGCGTGATACTTACAGCCATGCGGTAAATGCATCAAGTATCGAAAACGATGCCTTATTCCGTAACGCATATCTGGCCATTAATTATGCAAACACGATTATCGATGGTATCGAGAAGACTTATGCGAATTCGTTACCGTGCGATGCAGAAACAGCCCGCCGCTATGTTCAGGAATGTAAATTTGTCCGGGCAATTTCCTATTATTACCTGAGCCAGCTATATGGCTTGCCCTATAAAACCGATCCCAATGCATCGAATGTGCCTTTAAGAATCGAAGCTGTGACGGGTGCAGGACACAATGCATGTCCGGCATCGACTATTTCGGAAGTATTCAAACAGATACTGGCCGACACCGAAGAGATTGACGCATTGCCTGCGAACTATGAATCGAGTGGTTTTTCGTCAACCAAAGCATCACAGGCATCGGCACATGCTCTCCGAATGCGAGTATATATGTGTATGGAGAATTGGGATGCCGCCATTGCTGAAGGAGATGCCATCACTGGATTTTCATTGATTTCTTCAATCGCTACCATGTTCGACGCGCCTTATGCACTGACAGCTGAAAACATTTTCTCAATCCCGATGAGTGAAAGTGATAAATCGAACAGCCAGACCCATCCGGTTGGATATTTTTATCATGAAGCAGGACAGATTACCGTTGTCAACAACATCAATGGCATTGCAACCACTTATGGTATCAAAGGTGACGCTCGTACAAACTTTCTCTATACAGATGAACGAGGCTATATGTATTGTGAAAAATACAACGAACGCTCTACCCGATATGAGTGGATTCCGGTATTCCGTTATGCAGAAATTTTGCTGAACCTTGCAGAATGCTACTACAACAAAGACAATGAACCAATGGCCCTAAAATATGTAAAAGAGGTTCGTACCCGCTCAATTCCGGCAGATCAGGATCCTCTTGTAACGTATACAGAAACAGGTGAAGCACTTTGGACGGTCATCGACAATGAACGTCGTTGGGAATTCATGGCAGAAGGGCTTCGTGGTTATGATATTTCACGAAGAGCAGAAAACTACCGTCACCCACAAACAGATGGAAGCTGGACTATCGTTGCTACTCCATCCGATAAAACAACTTATTGCTGGTCGTTCCCGCTTTATGAAACAACCGTCAATACAGCCTTAAGCGAATAGGATATCCTATCAAAAACATAAAAAGCCAACTAATTCATAGTGCAAATCATGAATTAGTTGGCTTTTTTGTATTCCCAAAAGTCTACATGCAAATTATGTTTGGCTATCTATGTAATAAGTCATTCACTTAACTGACATCGTTTAATGAAAGCAACCATACATCAACAATTTCATCCTTCTTTTATAGTGGACAAAAAATAAAAATTAATTGCCTGTTCCTCCACCCAGCGCATGATAAAGGCTGATAACGCCTTGTATTTCCGAATTTCTATCGGAAACCATTGTCAGACGAGAAGACAAGAGCGACTGTTGCGCTGTCAGCACTTCCAGGTAATTGGTCGTACCATGTTCCATCAGCAAACGGGTATCGTGAACGGCAACCGACAGATATTCAACCTGCTGTTCATCAAGCACAACCTTCTGCCGGGCGTTTTGCCATTGGTTCAAAGCATTGTTCACTTCTCCGCCCGCATCGAGAAGCGTTTGCTGGAATCGCAGCAATGCTTCTTCCCGCTGTGCTTTCGATATTTTCAGATTAGCAATGTTTTTACCCCGGTTGAAAATAGGTTGTACAAGCGAACCGATAGCCTGAAACAACCAGTTACCGGGATTGGAAACAACAGCTCCAGCACTGTTTGTCCAGCCGGCTGAGCCGCTCAAGGTGATACTCGGATAGAAATTCGATCTTGCCTGATTGACTCCGTAAAAGGCCTGTTTCAACTCGGCTTCTGCCTGCATGACATCGGGACGGCGTGACAGCAATTCCAGCGGTATGCCCACCGAAAGTTTCTGCGGGAAACGCTGACAATCGAGTGAACTGCGTTCTATATGCTGAGAAGACCATGCCAGCAGCGAACAAAGTGTATTCTCCATTTCCACTGTCTGCTGCTTCAAATCGAGCAAGGAGGCCTCTGCTCCCAAACGGGAAGCTTCTGCCTGACTGACTGCCGCACGGTCTGCCTGACCTGATTTCATCAGTACGCGCAAGCTGTGAATATATTCTTTCCAGTTTGTTATCGTTTCGGATGTAATAGCAATCTGCTCATCCAGCATCAACAACGTATAATAGCTTTCGGCTACCGTAGCAATCAGCTGAGTCTGTACAGCCTGCCGGTAAGCAACACTCTGCTCCAGTGCAGCCTGCTCACTGCGCTTGGCATTGGTCAGCTTGCCAAACAAATCGATTTCCCAGCTTGCCGAACCTCCAAGAGTATACGTCTTGCTGGTTTGTCCACCCTTTACCTTACTTAAAGAGCCTTCCGGATCGAGCTGTACGGAAGGCAAATAAGCCAACCGTGCCGATGTCAGCGAAGCCTGAGCCTCCTCTACTTTCAATCTCGCCACATTCAAGTCCGTATTGGCCTCCAGTGACCGGGTTATCAGCTTTTGTAACAATGTATCGGTAAACAACTCATGCCATTTCAAATCTGCCAGCGAAGAAGTGGTGTCTATCTCCGCAGACATTTCTCCGAAAAGCAAATCCGTCTTCACCTCCGGACGCCGGTATTTATTGTAAATACCGCAACTGCTCAACAGCGGTAATGCAACGGCTAAAGTCAATATATAATTGGTTCTTTTCTGCATATCACTTTATATTAATAGCTACATTTAAACAATTAGTTCCGAGCGACGATTTCTTCACCGTCATCTTCCCGTTTACGCTGGGGCATTACCCGCTCCTCAATAACCTGAAAAATCATGAACAGTACCGGAACGATGAAAAGCAACGCCAATGTTCCGACCAGCATACCTCCTACGGTACCCACTCCCAACGAACGGTTTCCGTTGGCTCCGGCTCCCGAGGCTACGATAAGCGGGAACAGACCGATAATCATGGTCAAGGCAGTCATCAAAATAGGTCGCAAACGAACGTCTGCTGCCGAAATAGCCGCCTGAGCGATAGTCATTTCTTGCTTACGACGGGTAGAAGCATATTCCGTCAACAAAATAGCCGTCTTAGAAAGCAGACCGATCAACATAATCAATCCTGTCTGCATGTAGATATTGTTGTCCAGCCCGAAGCATTTGGCAAAGAGAAAACTTCCCATTAACCCGAACGGAACAGACAGGATAACTGCCAACGGAATAAACAGACTCTCGTACAAAGCGCACAGAATCAGGTAAACGAACAAGACACAAATGATGAAAATAATGGTCGTATTGCTCGAACTCTGCTCCTCTTCACGTGTAATACCACCGAACTCATAACCATATCCGGTAGGAAGTGTCTGTGCAGCAACCTCCTCAATCGCCCGAATAGCATCTCCCGTACTGTATCCGTCGGCCGGCATTCCGTTCACCGGAATAGACGTATACATATTGAAACGTGTCAGCGTTTCGGCTCCATACACTTTGGTCAGTGTAACAAACTGTCCTACTGGTGCCATCTCTCCGCTACCTGTACGTACAAACATGTTGTTCAATGACTCTGTATCCAGACGGTAATTCTTGTCGGCCTGAATCATGACACGGTAAAGTTTCGAGAAGCGGTTCAGGTTGGAAGAATAGTTACCGCCAATGAAACCCGAAAGTACACTCAGCACATCGGAAACCTTGATGTCGGCCCGCTTGCATTTTGCCGCATCTACTTCTACCATGTACTGCGGGAACTTGGTATCGAAAGTGGTATAGGCCATCGATATTTCAGGACGCTGGTTTAAAGCCGCAATAAAATTCTGACAATATTTCTGCAAGGTATTCACATCCCCTCCGGCACGGTCCTGTACATAAAGTTCGAAACCGCTACCCATACCATATCCGGGAATGGTAGGCTGTGCAAAAGCAAAGAGCTTAGCCGACTTTATATCTGCCGTACGTGCATAAATCTGAGCCAGCACAGCATTGATATCATCTTCCGGATTGGTACGTTCGTCCCAATGCTTCAGCTTGATGATCAGCATACCTCCCGAGGCGGCTTGTCCTCCCATCATACTATATCCACTCACATTACTATAAAGCTCGATTTGAGGAATCTTCCGGATACGCTCATCTATCTGTTCCATCGCCTTCTTGGTCTGCGCCAGACTACTTCCCGGAGGGGTAGTTACATTCACAAACACAGTACCCATATCCTCATCAGGTACCAGTCCCGTCTTCGTCGTACGAAGAAAGAACACCAGCAATACACAAGCTGCGACCAACGCGATCCATGCCAGCCATCGGCGATGCAGGAAAAACGAAACTCCATTTTTGTATTTCAACACCAGGCGGTTGAAAGAGGCCTCGAAAGCATGATGAAAACGACTTGAAAAGCTCAGTTTTTTCCCCGTCTGCTTATCCATGTGCGGTGTCATGATCAGGGCACACAAAGCAGGACTCAGTGTCAGGGCATTGATGGCAGATATACCGACAGCCACCGCCATGGTAAGTCCGAACTGGGTATAGAAAATACCACTGGTTCCTCCCATGAAAGAGGTAGGAATGAACACGGCCATAAAAACCAGCGAAGTAGTCACGATAGCTGCTGAAATGCCGTCCATCGCTGCCAGAGTTGCCTTGTAAGGTGAACGATACCCTTCATCGAACTTTGCCTGCACCGCTTCTACCACGACGATAGCATCATCGACCACCGTACCGATGACCAGTACCAGCGCAAAAAGCGTAAGCAAGTTCAAGCTGAATCCAGCTACATAGAGAAAGGCGAATGTACCCACCAAGGACACGATGATAGACACCGACGGAATAATGGTAGAACGAACACTTTGCAAGAAGAAATAAACAACCAGAATCACCAAGATGATGGCCTCTATAAGCGTCTTTACCACTTCGTGGATAGAAGCATCAAGAAAGTCTTTCGTACTCATCAAGTCAGTAAGTACCAGACCTTTCGGCAGGTCCTTCGAAATTTCCTCTACCAGTTTATCTACTTCTTTCACTATTTCATTGGCATTCGATCCGGCTGTCTGGGCAATCATACAGGTAGCTCCCGGATGTCCTGCTATCTGACTGTTATAGCTGTAAGTCTGTGCTCCCAGTTCAATCCGTGCAATATCTTTCAGGCGAAGTACCTCGCCCGACGGAAGTGCCTTGATTACCATGTTGCCAAACTCCTCTTCCGTTTCATAACGTCCGCGATACTTCAATGTGTATTGGAAAGTGTTTTCTGAATCTTCGCCCAAGGTTCCGGTAGCCGCCTCGATATTCTGTTCATCCAGCAGTGAGGTCACATCATTGGGCACCAGTCCATATTGTGCCATGACCTGCGGGTTCATCCAGATACGCATCGCATAATCTCCACCCATCACATTCACGTTACCTACACCGGTGATACGTGACAACCGAGGCTCAACGTTTATCTTAAAATAATTATTGATAAAGTTCTGGTCATAACTGTCGTCTTCACTGTAAAGTGCCAGAATCTTGACCATACTGTTCTGACGCTTTTCGACCGTAACACCAACCTTGGTAACTTCGGCAGGCAGAAGTCCTTCAGCTTCCGACACCCTGTTTTTCGTATTGATGGTCGCCATATCCGGATCGGTTCCCTGTGCAAAATAAACGGTAATGGAAGCCGACCCGTTATTGGTAGCAGTAGACGTCATATAAGTCATATTCTCTACACCATTAATCGCTTCCTCCAATGGAGCAATCACACTCTTCTGAACTGTTTCCGCGTTAGCTCCGGTATAAGTTGCCGAAACCATAATGGTAGGCGGAGCAATGTCTGGATACTGCTCCATCGGCAAATTAGTCAGTCCAATGATTCCCAGCATCAAGATGAGCACAGAAATCACACACGACAAGATGGGACGGTCTATAAATGTCTTCAGTTTCATAATCCCCTCCTTTCCTTACTCTTTTTCCGGTGAAGCAGCCGTCACCTGCGTATTTTCCTGAATCAGTCCGGCTCCTTCGGCAACAATCGTTTCACCTTGCTGTAAGCCACTTTCTACAACATACTCTGTTCCGTTGTTTTGCGGGAACACTATAACCTGTGCCGACTCTGCCTTACCCTCTTTATTCACTTTATAGACATATACTTTATCTTGTATCTCGAATGTAGCTTCCTGAGGAATAACAAACACATCTTTTTTCACGTAAGGGAAGATAAGCGTCGCTGTACTTCCATTTCGGAGCATTCTTTCAGGATTCGGGAAAACAGCACGCAGGGTAATCGCTCCCGTTTCCGTATCCGTCGTTCCACTGATGGCATCAATTTTTCCCTTATGCCCGTACATTTGTCCGTCACTCAGGCGAAGTTCCACCTCAGGCATTCCTGCCAGAGCCTTATCCATGGTACCATACTGGCGGACAAGCGAAAGAATCTGCTGTTCGGTCATGGAAAAATAAACATATATCTCTTCGTCGTCCGAAACCGTCAGCAAGGGAGTAGTAATAGAAGAGTTAACCAACGCTCCTACACGATAGGACGACATGCCAGCCACCCCGTCGACCGGACTTTTGATTACGGTATACGAAAGGTTATTCCTGGCATTCACCTCTTCGGCTTTTGCCTGTGCCAGCGTAGCTTCTGCCTCCAGCAAGGAGTTGCGCGCCGTCTGACGGTCGAAATCGGAAACAACATGTTCCCGGAATAATTCTTCCTTACTGTCTGCTGTAAGTCGGGCCGTAGCAACGGCAGCTTCCGCACTCTTCACATTTGCCAATGCCGTCTGTAAGGCTGCCTGATAAGGAACCTGATCGATAATGAATAAGGTCTGTCCTTTATGAACCTTAGCTCCTTCATTCACACAAATATCCGTAAGAGTACCACTTACCTGCGGACGTATTTCTACACTTTGCCTGCCCTTGATGACTGCCGTATAAGCACTGGTCAGCGTCTGGTCTGTTTTTTCTACTGTTATCAGCTTGTATTCACCTCCTCCTTGCTGTCCTGTCGACTGACTGCATGCTGTAAAAAGCAGCGCCAAAGAGAAAGAAGCGAAACTCATCGGTAAAAACAATCTATTCATTTCCTTTCCTTTTTTAGTTAAATTTCGGCGTAAAGTTAAAAGGCTGTATCAGCAATTTATTTGTCTTAAACCGAAAGATACTTGCCTCAAACCGACGTTTAGGAATTTTTCTGTTTACAAAACATAAAACACGTAAAAGCGCTTTCTACGATGGAAATATATTCCTACATTTATTGCCTACAAAATATTCAACACGATGAAAGAAAACATTATCATTCAATGGATTAACGACAAAGCTATAACAAACGGACAAGTTGAGGAACTAGCGGCAAACGATAAAATGACCATATTCAAGGCACAAGGAGAAGATGTGCTCCGCTCGGACTTTCTGAAAGAATCACATCCAACTTTCCTCTTTGTTTCAAAAGGTAAACTAAATTTTCAGATAAACGGAGATTATATTGAAATCCAAGCTCCGGCACATATCGATTTCATCCTTATCTACCCATGGAAAAAGATAAAAACCAGCAAGGACTTTGAAGGATATTTCGTTACTACGGAGCAAAGTTTCTTTATAAAAGTATCAGAAAGCATCCGTTCCAAGTTTGGAGGGCTTATCTACCAATATGCGCAAAAACCTTTCGTCCCACTCAACGAAGGAACTGTACAACGGATTATTCTCGGTCTGCATTTACTGACGGCTATCATCAAATAACCGGAATATCACTTCCGTTATGAAGTCATGGAAAACATGCTGCGTACGCTTCAGCTCGAAATATGGAATGCTGTTTTCGAAGTGTATAAAAATGAAGTAGTAGACGAACAACAGCTATGGAGCGATATTCTCTCACACTTCGTGCACTTGGTACGTACAAACTGCCGCCACCATCATGAAGTAAAATGGTATGCCAACCAGCTGTGCGTTTCATCGGATGCACTTTCGGCCAAAACAAGAAGAGTTTATGATAAATCGGCGGGACAAATCATAGATGAATATCTGATCATAGAGGCAAAGGCTTATTTACAAAACCCTAACCAGTCGATACAAAACATTGCAGAGTTACTCTGTTTTTCTGATCAGGCTTCCTTCTGCAAATTTTTTAAAAGATGTTGTGGCATTTCGCCCAGTGAGTTTAAAAAGAAGACAAAAACAGACAACGAAGTGATGAGAGTGAAAGACTAAAAAGCATAAAAAATAAGTGTGCTACCTTAAGGCAGCACACTTATTCTACATATTCTATTGAATTTTATTTAGCCAAACTATAAACGATGTCCATGATTTGCTTACCCAGTTCGTCGGCAGCCTCCATGGTAGCGGCTTCAGAGTATACACGGATAATCGGTTCGGTATTGCTCTTCCGCAGATGAACCCATTTATCAGGAAAATCAATCTTCACACCGTCGATATCGTTTATCTCTTCATTCTTATACATTTCTTTCACTTTAGCCAGAATAGCATCTACATCTGTCTGAGGAGTCAGGTCGATACGGTTCTTTGCGATGAAATAGTTAGGATAAGAAGCACGAAGTTCGGAAACTTTCTTGCCTTCGTGTGCCAGATGACTCAGGAAAAGAGCAATACCTACCAGCGCGTCACGTCCATAGTGTGACTCCGGATAGATTACTCCACCGTTTCCTTCACCGCCAATAACGGCATTTGTTTCTTTCATTTTGGTAACCACATTTACCTCTCCTACGGCAGCTGCGTTGTACTGCATGCCATATTTACGAGTGACATCACGCAAAGCACGTGTAGAACTCAAGTTAGATACGGTATTGCCCAGTGTATGTTTCAGTACATAATCGGCAACGGTCACCAGTGTATATTCCTCACCGTACATGGTTCCATCTTCACAAATCATGGCAAGACGGTCTACATCCGGGTCGACTACAAAAGCCACATCAGCCTTACCTTCTTTCATCAGGTTCATGATATCACCCAGGTTCTTTTCAAGAGGTTCCGGATTATGCTGGAAATTTCCTGTAGGTTCACAATACAGCTTTTCGACATGCTGTACACCCAGACGCTCAAGCAACTGCGGCAATATGATTCCTCCAACCGAGTTTACGCAATCGATTGCTACATGGAAATTAGCACGACGGATTGCTTCTACATCCACCAGTTTCAGTGCCAGTACACTGTCAATATGCTTTTCATTATAGGAATTATCTTCTGTATAAGAACCCAGATGGTCGATGTCTGCATATTCGAACGCTTCTGCTTCAGCAATACGAAGAACTTCCTGACCTTCGGCTGCGTTCAGGAACTCACCGTGTTCATTCAATAACTTCAGTGCGTTCCACTGTTTCGGATTATGGCTTGCAGTCAGAATGATACCACCACATGCGCCTGCCATTGTCACAGCAAGTTCGGTAGTAGGTGTAGAGGCCAGACCGATGTTTATCACGTCGAAGCCCATTCCCATCAAAGTACCACAAACTACATTCTTCACCATTTCACCCGAAATACGGGCATCACGTCCTACAACAATCTTGTTGCTGCCAACCGTCGATGTACGACGACTCAGCGTGGCATAAGCCGAAGTAAACTTTACGATATCCAGCGGATTTAATCCTTCTCCCGCTTTTCCTCCGATAGTACCCCGGATGCCAGATATAGATTTAATCAGTGTCATTATTTACCTAAATTATAAGTTATCTCGTAATAGCAAGGATATACATACTGCGATGCCTGACTGGTTCCCTGTCCGTGTGGTACAATCAGACGTACACGCGCAACTTTTTCAGAAGAGGTGGTACGAGACGGTTTTATATATTTCAACGGGATCAACCATCCAGACGGTACAGAGGTCGTACCATAAATAGAATACATTTGATAACTTTCCGTAAATGCAGCAGAATAAGAAGAACCTCTTATCGTCAGTTTATATACTTCCGGATAAAGCATATACTGAGATAAACTCCAACTGGAATTAACCCTATACGCAGGATAATCAAGCAAATTCATATTCCCAGAAAGCGTATCACCAACAGCAAACATTCCGTCACGATTCTGCATTGCTATTTCAAAATAACGGGAAGCCATTTCGTAATACCCGTCTGCCAACTTAGAAGTACCTTCTCCCGGCTGTATGATATTCATGTAAACACCACTCTCCTCGAACAGCACAAACTGGTTCTCATTTGTGATTGTATCCTGATTGTAAAAATCTCTCTCGCTGATAACCTGATAATCATGATTCAGAATCCATGCATTAATCGCATCGGCTTCGTCCTCTTTCATTTCAGCATAAGTCTTGCCATTATTACAACTCTGCAAACAGCAAGCCACTACACAAACTACCGCAAAAAACAGTTTTATCTTTTTCATTTTCATATTATTTACGCCGCAAAAATAGCAAAATGCTTCATATATTTCAAAACGAGTCAAAGCATTAACAGCCCTTAACACAAGCTTATATTCTCCTTATCAAGACAAGAAACATTACTTCATCAAAGATGCGATATATGCCTTCATCTCTGGCATAGCACGTCTTGTTTCCTGATACAATGTATATTGTGCCAATGTACGTACATAATTATGTTCGGCGTATTTTATCTGATAATAGGTATCGCCGTTGATATAATCGGCCAGAAAACGTACCGCTTGCATATACGGGAACAAGGTTACGGCATAAGGTAACAACTCTATTTCAACAGGTGTCAGAAAACTTCTGGCTGATTCAATATATCCTTTGGCAAAAGCCTGAAAAATATCGAATCTGAAATGTATTTTGCTTAAATCCGGTTCGTCTTCTGGAGCCGTATTGGCTGCCGAACGAAGGAAATCGCCAAAATCGGAAAAGACAAAACTCGGCATTACCGTATCCAGATCGATAACGCAAAGTACTTTTCCCTGCTCATCGAACAGCATGTTGCTTACCTTCGTATCGCAATGGCAAATGCGTTTCGGCAACTTACCCTCCCGATACAAACGTTCCGCACAGCACATTTCTTCGGCATCTTTTTCTATATCTGCCACCAGTCCCTGTACCTTTTCCAGTCGTCCGGCCGCATCTTGCTGTACTGCCTCGCGTAACTGCTGCAAACGGAACTCCATGTTATGGAAGTCAGGAATGGTTTCTCCCAACGATTCGGTCATATCTGCCAGCATAGCTTCAAACTCACCAAACTTCAGTCCGACAAGGTATGACGATTCCGGAGTAACCACATCGAGCGTCTGTGAACCGGGAATAAACACTGACATACGCCAATATTTTTCCCCATCAAAATAATATGTCTTGCCGTTATCCGCTTTAACAAAACGGAGCACCTTACGGTCAATATCGTCTTCGTGAGCCTCTTCCAGCTTCTGCCGGATATGTGAGGTAACAGCTTCTATATTGTGCTGAAGCATATCTACATCTGTAAAGATTTGATGGTTGATGCACTGTAAGATATAATCCGATGCCGATATATCTTTGGTCTGCACCAGATAAGTCTGGTTGATCAGTCCGGAAGTCAAAGGTTTGATTTGAACGATTTCTCTCACTTCCGGAAAATGAGCAATCACATTGTTTAAAGCATTCATTACTTTTCTATTTTCGGTTTCGAAGCCTTTATCTTCGGCTCATTCGTTAATCTTTTATTTACTCTCGGCCCATTCCTTGGCACCTTGTGCTTTTAGTCGGGCAGTAGCTTCCGCAGCTTTTCTCGCTGCTTCGGCCTCATCCTCAGGAGCAGCAAACGCATGCTTATAACCTTTTACCACATTCCACTCTCCACGGGTAAAATCGGGAAAGGCTACAGGTGCACAACCATTATCCATGGAAAGTTCTCCCAGCTCGGCAAGACAACACCATTCTGCCAGATCGTACACATCCATATCCAGCGGCAGGCCATTCTGCAAGCAGTATACCAAACGACTATCCATGATAAAGTCCATACCGCCATGTCCGCCGACTTCTTTAGCCATTTCACCATATTTCTTCAAGATGGGATGCTGATACTTTTCGACCAATGCAGCCATTTCTTTTTCTGGTAAGAATCCATGTGAGCTCAAATCATCCACTTTAGGCTGAACTCCCGACGCGGTCAACTGTTTGGCATCCAGCGCATAACCTTCTACCGGATATTTATTGGCAAAGCCTTTCGTTCCCGTAAGCTGATACAAACGGTTATAAGGCTGAGGAGTCATGACATCGTGCTGTATTTCGATCACTTTTCCATTTGCTGTACGAATCAACGTTGTAGTATGGTCACCGTTACGGAAATGATTGCAGACTGAATCTATACGCTCTTCAACCAGCGACTTGCCAACGACCGACTTGGTATCCATAGCGACCAGTGTAGTCATGCGGTCGCCACGATGAATATTGAGTGCCTGTGCCACAGGACCTAATCCATGCGTTGCATATACATCTCCCCGATGACGCATGTTATAATCCAGGCGCCATCCTAATTTATCGTCTTTACCCTTTTTCCAGTAATAATCCCAAAAGGCTTCCAAATTGTGAATATATGCTCCCTGTGCACGAATAATCTCACCAAACACACCCTGCTGCGCCATATTCAAGGTATTCATTTCGAACCAGTCATAACAGCAGTTTTCCAGAATAAAGCAATGCTTACGAGTCGTTTCACTCAAATTGATCAGCGCCCAACATTCTTCCAGATTCATGGCGGAAGGGACCTCTACCGCTACATTTTTCCCATGTTCCAAGGCACATTTCGCTACAGGAAAATGATGCAACCAGTCGGCTGCGATATATACAAGATCAATATCTTCCCGTTTGCAGAGCTCCTCATATCCTTTTTCACCCGAATATACGGCAGCTTTAGGCAGAGAGGCTTCCATTAAATACTTCTGGCATGCTTCAGCACGTTCCTGCTCATAGTCGCAAAGAGCTACAATCTGAGTACCCGGTATGTGTGTAAAGCACTCTACGGCTCCAGGACCTCTCATCCCCAGTTCTACGAAACCAACACGAACGACTTCCATTTTCGGAACGGTCAGCCCCAATACACTTTTTTGTCCGGCAGGACGTTCTGGTGAATGAACCACAATTGTTCCTTTATTCCACTCCCACTGCGTACCTCTTGCCGAAGTATAAACTTCAGAAGTCGGCTTTACAGCACATGCGCCCAATGAAAGGCACACACCTAAAAGTAATACATTCAGTTTTTTCATGTTTTTCATTGCATTAAAAGCCTGTCCGAACCAGTCGTTCCAACAGGCTTATTCAGGTTATTTAATTTTTCCCAGTCTCACTAAGCAACAAACTTTCGTATTTTACCAAAGCCTGCTTGAATAAGGTAATAGCTTCCTCCATTGTTCCGTAAAACTCACCTCCCGAAGCATTCAGATGACCTCCACCATTGAAGAACTCCGAAGCCACCTTATTGCAAGGAAACGTACCTACCGAACGAAGTGAAACCTTAATCATATTTTTTTCCGTATCTTCACGCAAAAAGGCAGAAAAACATATCCCCTTCATCTGCAAAGGAATATTGACGAATCCTTCTGTATCTCCTTTTACACAATGGAATTTACTTTGTTCTTCCTTAGTCAGCCAGATCAGCGACGAGCGGAACTGCGGAAGCACCTGCATCTTGTCGTACAGGATATATCCCATCAAACGCAAACGGTCTTCGGAATAGGTATTGAAAACCTTGCGATAGATTTCGTCTTTATCAATGCCTTTCGACAACAGTTCACTGATGATGAAATAGATTTCACGGTTATTCGAATTGTAAGTAAATCCTCCGGTATCGGTCATCATGCCGGTATAAATACATTCAGCTCCTTCACGCGTAATATCTTCAAAATTTCCCATACGGCAAATCAGGCGGAATATCAATTCGGAAGTAGACGATATTTCAGGATGAGAAATGGTAACCCGACAAAAATCTTCCGGATTTAAATGATGGTCAATCAAGACTTTCCGTCCGGGAGCTGCCGCAACCGGTTTAGCGACTTCGTCTATACGCGACAAAGCATTAAAATCGAGGCAGCAGATCACATCAGCCTCAGCTATCAGTTGGTCGGCAAATTCTGCATACTTATCGTAACGAATGATATCTTTCGCTCCGGGCATCCAGCGAAGAAAATCAGGAAAAGCATTAGGAACAATCACATGCACATTCTTTTCCTGTGTTTCCAGAAAATGAAAAAGTCCCAGCGATGAGCCCAACGCATCGCCATCGGGAGAAACATGAGTTACGATTACTATCTTGTCGGCGCGTTCAAAATATTTGGCAACCTTATCGATATTGGCTTGAAGTATAACTTTCGTCAACATAAAAAATTTTCGAATTGATTTGAGAGGCAAAATTACAAATTAATTCTTAATCTACAGAAGAATAGCATAAGAACCTTTCTCCGAAATATCTATGTAATCCAGTCCGGCAGTTTCACATTCCTGTTTCAGTTTTTCCCGATATGCTTCACTTAAAGATACATCGAGCACCACCCGACCGATATGAAATAATGGGATGACATCCTTCAGGGAGCCTTTGAATCCACGACAGATGTATACATAATCGACAGATAACGGATACGCTGTTTGCCGGTTTTTCCAAGTGCCATTGTCCAAAAGAGCCACACAAAGATGCTCCACCTTGTAGATATGGGAGGAAGAAAATAACTCATTCACCTGCCGGTCGTGCTTAGTATATACTCCGGCTCGTGTCAGATATAAATAATCTTCCGTTTTTTTCATAGAAGTCATTACAAAGCTGACAAGCAGTACATTCAGACATATCAGAGAAACAATAAGTTCACGGGCACGACGGCTGACACAATATTGCCACAAAGCCAACAACAAGACCGCCAGCAGAATTGCTTGCCAGGCAGAAAGATAAACAGATGAAATCTGGGCTCCCGACCAATGCTGTATCTGTGCCATGCTCCCGTTCAATAACCGTACGGCAATCTCCACTCCCTGTGATACAAAAGCTACTATCCAGCAATTACATGCAGAAAGTACCAATGCCAGTAAAGTAATAGCCAAAATACAAATAGAAAGCGGAGCAACAACCAGATTAGCCAACAGAAAATAAGCCGGAAACGCACCAAAATAATAAAGGACGAACGGTAAGGTTCCAAGTTGGGCAGCCATAGAAAGCGACAGAATATTCCAGACATACCCCGCAACTTTATTACGGAAGTGACATAAACCACTGAATAAAGGATAAAACAAAAGAATGGAAAAAACAGCAACAAAGGAAAGCTGGAAACTGATATCAAACAAATACATCGGCTGGTAAACCAACATCAGAAAGGCTGCCAGTGAAAGTGCGGAAAACCCAGAAAAACGTTCTTCTGAAACAACTGAAGCCAGTGTATAAACCGTAAACATGGTCACCGCTCTCACGACCGAAGCACTCAGGCCTGAAAGAAATGCAAATCCCCAAAGAAAAGAAACAAGGCAAACACCCATCATCCATTTTCCACCTCGAATACGGCGCAAAGGATATAACAGCCAGGATAAAATCATCGTCAAAATACCGATATGAAGTCCGGAAAGAGCCAACACATGACTGGCTCCGGCTGCGCTGTAAGTAGCTTTCAATTCGCGAGTCAGTTCGGCCTTATCCCCCACCGTAAGAGCCGATGCAACCGCAAGAATATCTCCTTTCAGCCCCCAGGAACGATAAGTCGCAACAATTCGTTCCCGAAACATCAAAGCATGCTGAGCCCATGTCGTTTCACCACACTGCGAAAGCCGGTGCCATCGTCCGGCAAATGCGACAGCAGTTCCACCAATGCCCTGTATTTCCAAATATCGCCCGTAATCAAAACCGGAAAAATCCACATCCGACACAGGCTTCCGCACTTGAGAACAAAAACAAATACGGTCACCACATTGCAAGACCTGAGCGGAATCGGGTATCCAGTAAAGCATAATATCCCGGTTTACCTGCTTCCACTCATGCGAAAGCGTATCTTTCAGATGTTCTATATGAACCGTGGCTTGTATGGCCTTCCCTTTGTTATGAGGAATATCTGTTATCGTCCCCACATAAACAGAATCCGCAGAAGGCCATGAATAGTTCACCTTATTACAAGCCAGGATATATAAGATTCCTCCTAAAAGCATAAAACTGCACGAAGCAGATAAGCCAAAAGCAAAACGGCGGGAATAAGTACTTGTACGATAGAAAAACAGGCAGAAAAGAACGGAAATAACAAATAAGACAAGAAGCACAGGCAGATACTCTCTCACCGCCTGCCAACAATGAGATAAAAAAATTCCGGTTGCCAGTGCTACTGACAACCGGAAGGGAGGATAAAATGTGAAACGAGAACTCACAACTTAGTTACTTCAAATTCTTCAAACGGTGAATCATATCTTCCATGTCAGGAGCTTTAAATACAGCATTGCCCGCAACCAATACATCGGCACCGGCCTTAACCAGCTCCGCACCGGTTTCCAGATTCACGCCGCCATCTACCTCTATCAAGGCACCAGAGCCTGTACGGTCGATCATTTCGCGCAATTCACGTACTTTCGTCAATGTACGCGGAATAAATTTCTGCCCGCCAAAGCCAGGATTTACACTCATCAGCAAAACCATATCCACATCACCGATAATATCGGCGAGCATCGATACCGGTGTTGCCGGATTCAGTGTCACTCCCGCCTGCATGCCAGCGTCTTTTATCTGCTGCACGACACGGTGTAAGTGGGTACATGCTTCATAATGTACATTCATCATCATCGTACCCAGTTCTTTGACCTCACGAATAAATTTTTCTGGCTGTACAATCATCAGATGTACATCAAGTGGCTTTTCACTCAATTCGGCTACATATTTCAAAACCGGAAATCCAAAAGAGATATTCGGTACGAACACCCCGTCCATGATATCTATATGCAACCAGTCGGCTTCGCTATGATTTACCCGCTCAATATCGTCTTTCAAGTTTCCAAAATTGGCAGACAAAAGCGATGGAGATATTTTCAATTCATGCTTCATAACTTAGTAAATGCATTGTTCTGATAAGCAAAGATAAGCATTTTTATACAATTCCAACTATGATAAAGATAAAAACGAGTATTTTCATTTGATACTGAAGCGCAATCCAACCTGCAAATTAAAATTAAAGGGATACTCTTTCCGGATTGTTTCCACCTCACTGCCATCGTCAAAATAATAGGCAATACCCGGTTCGGCATATAGCCCGATGTTCTTTGTAAAATTCACCTGAACACCCGCAGCGGCAGATACAGACCACTGCAAAGGATCTACATCCAACGAATTATGTTCCATGTTACGATTTGAAGTACCGTTTACATAAACCACATCTACTCCACCAGAAACACATTTTTCGACCATTCCTCCTGCCGAAGCATAAAACGAAAGCCAACGGCTGTCCCATATCGAGCGGTGTACCTTCAGAGGAATACCTACATAATGTAGTTTCTGTTCTTCTTCCAAGTAAGAATTGGAACCAGAATGCAAATCAGATGAAAGCATCGTATAATATAAGCCCGACTCTACAGCCCATCCGTCGGTAATATGCCATTTTACCGAAGCTCCAACCGTAACTGGCATTTTATGATGTACATTGGTCGTAGTACTACGATCACGATTATTAAACAATACCTGGCTATAAGCTGTCTGATTATCATTTTCCGACACTGCTGCCATATTGATTGGGCTAGCGTAAAGCGAACGGCTATTCAGACGACTCATGCCTTCAAACGAACGGGATGAAGCATAAGGGGTATTCCCGGCAGAGATTCCGACTGACCATTTACGGCCTTTTTCTGTTTTCACGGCCATCAGCATTTCTTGATTCTGCTGTAACTGACGACGGTCTGCTTTCAACGTACGGTAAGCACGCTCCTTGTCGGCCATATCTTCTTTCGTCGCGGCCGACTGCACATTTTCCTCTTTCTTATTCTCTTCCCCAGTACTTTCACGTTCATTCTCAGGCACTGTCTTTTCCAAATCATTCGTCATCATTTGCACCTCAGCTGGCTGACAGACTTTTTCTGCGACAGGAGTCACAGCTGCCAATATCGGTCGAGAGGTTACAGAAGGATTTTTCTCCTCAGCCAGATTCGGAAGTATATCCGTAGACACATGCTGCTGTTCCAATCCTTCGGCCAAAGGTTGCTGATCGCGAACATAATCTGCCGTCGGAGAATTTACAAACCAGAACATCAGCGACGAGACAGCTACAACTGCCACAGCAGCGGCAGCAGCAACAAAGCGTCGTGTCCTCCACATCGGAATGACGCGTGGCGCAGACAATTCTTCTTCCAGCTTCCCCCACAATTGTCCGGGAAGAGGTTCCGAATAATCCTCCAGCTTATTTCGAAGGTTTTCTACCCATTTATCATTCTCTTTCATCTTAGTTCCCTTTTTCTATATTCATTAATCTTCTTTATCAATAAACTCTTGGCACGATAAAATTGCGAAGATGAAGTATGTTCTGTTATTCCGAGTAATGAGGCAATCTCTTTGTGACTTTTTTCTTCGAATACATACAAATTGAATACTGTACGATAACCGTCAGGTAGTTCGAAAATGAATTTCATCAAAACCGAGCGGGGAATATCATTCAAATCGCTGTCATCCGTGTCAGGAACATCCGGTATCTCTGTCATCAGGACCTCCTGTTGCAACTGTACATTCTTTTTTCTTAAATATCCCAATGCCTCATTCACCATCACTCGCGAAAGCCATGCCTTTAGAGAGCCTTCTCCCTGATAGGAGAATTGCTTAATAGACTGAAAAATACGAAGAAATCCATCGTGCAACACATCTTCTGCCGTTTCACGGTCACCAATATAACGAAGACATATCGCCATCAGCCCCCCACCATAACGTTCATATAGGGTGCGGCGCGCCTGCATATCTCCCCGTTGACACTGCAACGACAATTCTTCCTCCGATATATCAGCTTTCATCTGCATTTTACTATGAAATGTAATGATGGCAAAAATACTGCACATTGCGGAGAATAATTTTCACCTTAAAGTGTTTTTAACAATTACAAATGCAGTAAAGAGCAATTTTATACATTTTATAAACGAATTAAAATTAGAATAGCCAATTATGCAACGAAAAAAATATTTTCACCATCTTATTGGTATCTTATTTTGCTGTGTCACATTCTCGTCGTGTCTGGATGATAATGAACCAGAGACAGTATATCCTACTTTGGGAACTGTAAATGCTGACGGAAAAGATATTATAATAGAATCGGATTCATACGGCCCGCTGGTTCCCGTTAATCCGGGATTCATTACCTCTACCCAGACAGATTCTACCGGTCAAAGAATTATGGCCGTATTCCAGTACGCTGGAGAAACAGCCGAGAAAACGTCAAACAGCACTTCTGTCGAACTGATTCGAGTAAATAAAGTACTTACTAAAAAAGCTAACGATTTGCGACAAGCAGGAACAGAAGATATATATGGCAATGATCCAATCCAAATTACCGCCTCATCCATCAGCCAGAAGCATCTGAATATTCAGTATGAATATTACGGAAGCACTAACATCAGCCATCGGATCAGCCTTGTATTGAATGCAGACACCCGATTAGATGAAAATGGTCTGTTACAAGTAGAATTTCGGCACAACAACGAAGGTGACACGTATACCGAACGGCTTTGGGGAATTGTTTCCTATACACTTGAAAGTATTCCGGACTACAAGGAGTCCGAATGTAAGGGATTTAAAATCGTTTATAATAGTGGAGCAAACAAGCGTGCCGAATGGATCGTAAAGACTAATTCGCAAGGAACGCAAACTGAAGAAAATCCCTCACGTTTTATAGCATCTTGTTGTTTCTAAGTTTATATCTCTTATGCCATTCAGTAACAGTTTTCGTTCTCTTCCGGACTGTTCTGAATGGCATTTTCTATAATTACTTCACATACGCACCTTCCGCATGCCGATAGCCACGCAAGAAATCTTGTACATTCATACGTTTCTTGCCTGCCAGTTGCAAAGAAAGAATATTAACATATCCATCGGTAGATGCTATCTTAAAATAAGTCTTTCCGTCGGTAACGATACTTCCCGGACTCAATGAATGCTCACAGAACTGTTTCTCTGTTTCATAGATTTTCAGCATTACAGGAGCACTGTTGTCCTGACACAATTCTGTCCACGCAGCAGGATAAGGAGAAAGACCACGCACAAAATCATATACCCGTTTCACTCCTTTCGTCCAGTCTATACGACATGTTTCCTTAAATATTTTCGGAGCCGGTCGAAGCTCTTCCACCTTTGCCAGCTCTTCCTGTGGAGTCGTTTTCACATTTCCTTCCAGAATGGCATCAACCGTCTTCAGGACCAGATCACCTCCTAGATGCATTAAACGATCGTAAACCATCTCTACATTATCAGTATCTGCAATCGGGACACGTACCTGATCAATAATCTCACCCGTATCTATTTCATGCTTCAGGAAAAAGGTTGTGATACCGGTTTCCGTATCTCCATTAATCACTGCCCAGTTGATTGGAGCGGCTCCACGATATTGAGGCAATAAAGAAGCATGCAGATTAAACGTACCCAGACGAGGCATATTCCATACTATTTCCGGTAACATACGGAATGCTACCACAATCTGAAGATCAGCATGCAGCGAACGAAGCTCTGCTACAAAATCTTCATTTTTCAGTTTTTCCGGCTGAAGCACTTTCAATCCCTGCGATACGGCATACTGCTTTACCGGACTCGGCTGCAATACACTGCCATGACGCCCCATCGGCTTATCAGGCATCGTAATTACGCCAACTACATTATATCCTCCCTCCACCAGTCTTTTCAGACTTTCTACGGCAAACTCGGGAGTACCCATATATACGATTCTTAAATCTTTCTTATCCATATTTTTTTGCTTTTTATTCAGCCGAAATATCTACCAGAACCTGACGATAGGTATTCAGCATCTTCGATTTAGACACAAAGCCAATGTATTTATTATCTTCATCGACGACAGGCAAGTTCCAGGCTCCAGTCTTATCGAATTTCTTCATTACATCTTCCATTGAATCGGTATTGATGATTGGAGCGGTAGGAGGTTTCATGAAACTTTCTACCCGGAACCGGTGATACAACTCCTGTCGGAAGATGATGTTACGAATATCATCCAACACGACAATACCTATTAATTTGTCATTTGCATCCACTACCGGGAAAAGGTTACGACTGGACTGTGAAATACGCTTTACCATTTCTCCCAGATCCATATCAGGACGGACCTTCAAGAAGTCTGTTTCCACAATGCTTTCCATGTTCATCAAGGTCAATACAGCCTTGTCCTTGTGGTGAGTGATTAATTCTCCTTTCTTGGCCAGACGCATGGAGTAAATACTATGAGGTTCGAATACGATAATCGTAAGATATGCGCATACAGAAACAATCATCAATGGCAAAAAGAGGTCGTACCCTCCCGTCAGTTCCGCTATCAGGAAAATACCTGTCAATGGAGCATGCATGACTCCCGACATCAGGCCAGCCATTCCCATCAGCGCAAAGTTCTTTTCAGGAATATAGGTGTTGCCAATATGAAACTCGTTACATACATAAGAGAAAACGAAACCGGCAATACATCCCAGGAACAGACTTGGTGCAAAAATACCACCACAACCACCTCCACCGTTTGTTGCACTCGATGCAAAAACCTTAAAGAGGATAATAAGTACCAGATATACTACCAGCAAATTGGCATGACCGTAAAAGAATGAATTGTTCATGACCGTATTCCAATCGGCAGCAGTTTCTCCATTCAGCAACAGACTGATCGTATCATAACCTTCACCATACAACGGAGGAAAGAGGAAAATCAGAATACTCAACATTATTCCGCCGATGACAAATTTTACATACGGATTAGAATACCGGCGGAAGATATCTTCTATCCAGTTCATGGAACGAGTAAAATACCAGGCCACCAGCCCGCAGAATATACCCAGTCCAATAGCATAAGGAATTCGAGCTAACGAAAAAGGATAATCCAAATGAAACTGAAACATGGCTTCTGTTCCCAGCAACAAATAGGAAACGGAAGCAGCCGTCACACTGGTTATCAGCAAGGGAAGCAGTGAAGCCATTGTCAGGTCAATCATCAGTACTTCCAATGTAAAGACCAGACCGGCAATAGGAGCCTTGAAAATACCGGAAACAGCACCGGCCGCACCACATCCCACCAGCAGCATCAAGGTCTTGTGATCCATACGGAAAATACTTCCCAGATTTGATCCGATAGCAGACCCCGTCAATACGATAGGTGCTTCGGCACCGACAGAACCACCACATCCAATCGTGATGGCAGAGGCGCAGACAGACGACCAGATATTATGCCGCTTGATACGGCTCTGTTTACGTGAAATGGCATACAGAATTTTGGTTACACCATGACTGATATCGTCACGCACTACCTTACGGATAAACAAGCTGGTTATAAAGATACCGGCTACCGGATAAACCAGATACAGCCAGTTGGCACCCATCGGGTCGAAATTCTCCGTCAAGAACTCCTTTATATATTCTACCAGAAACTTCAGCACATAAGCTGCCAATGCAGTAAAAATACCTACGAGGAAACTCAAGATCAGAACAAACTGTTTATTTGTAATATGCTTTTCCCTCCACTGGATGAAACGCTGAAGCAAATCTATTTTATCTTGCGATGTTTTCATCAGACACGTATTTTTTATTCTCTTATGACTTTCACGACTCCCCCTTCACCCAGCTTGATAATACTGGAAGGTTTCGGATGTCCTGTTTCCTCACGACGAAAATCAACCACATAATCCACCGCATTCTTGATTTCTTCACTGATTTCACTGAATACTGCCGGAGCCGGCTGCCCGCTGATATTGGCCGACGTGGAAACAATCGCCTTACGGAAGCGGAAACAAAGTTCTTTAGAAAATGCCTCACTCGTCACACGTATGCCAACACTACCATCCTCAGCTAGTAAATTAGGAGCCAGATTGCGTGCGCCATCGTAAATAATAGTAAGAGGTTTGGTTGTCATTTCTATCAGATCCCAAGCTACAGGAGGTACATTGCGAACATAAAAGTCCACTTTCACCGGACTGTCAACCAGCACCAGCATCGCCTTGCTGTCGGCTCTTCGCTTAATCTCGTACACTCGTTTTACAGCTTCTTCGTTGGTTGCATCGCAGCCTATTCCCCACACTGTATCGGTGGGATAAAGTATAACGCCACCTTTCTGCATGACTTCACATGCCTTTTTAATTTCATCTTTCATCATAATGACTGTTCTCGCTAGTTTATTCAATGCAACACAAAAGTACAAATGATTTTATGATAGCCCAAAAAACTTTCATTAAATTTGCATGAAAGAGCGTTATATCGACATGAGTACCAACCGCAAAATCATACATATAGACATGGACGCTTTCTATGCCTCTATCGAACAGCGCGACAATCCCGAGCTGAAAGGAAAGCCCATAGCTGTAGGCCATGCCGAAAAGCGTGGTGTAGTGGCGACGGCAAGCTACGAAGCACGCAAATACGGAGTACGCTCTGCCATGTCGTCCGTCAAGGCACAGAAACTCTGCCCGCAACTGATTTTTGTACTAGGTAGAATGGAGGTATACAAGCAGGTATCAGCGCAAATCCACGACATCTTTCATGAATACACCGACATTATCGAACCGATATCGCTGGACGAAGCCTTCCTCGATGTTACGGAAAACAAAAAAGGAATTGAACTAGCTGTGGACATTGCACGCGAAATCAAGCAGCGTATCCGGGAGGAGCTACACCTGATCGCGTCAGCCGGAGTATCGTACAACAAGTTTCTGGCCAAAATAGCATCCGACCTGCGCAAACCCGACGGATTATGCACCATACATCCCGACCAGGCCGAGGAATTTATTGCCGGACTGCCGATAGAGGCCTTCTGGGGCATCGGGCCGGTCACAGCCCAGAAGATGCATACATTAGGTATCTATAACGGGACAACACTGCGCAATTGTTCCTTGGACATGCTGACAAGGCAATTCGGAAAGGCTGGAAAAATATATTATGATTTTGCACGAGGAATAGACCTACGCCCCGTAGAAGCAGTACGGATACGTAAGTCCATCGGATGCGAACACACATTGGAAAAAGACATCACACTGAAGTCGTCGGTGATTATCGAGCTTTATCACGTAGCCTGCGAATTGGCAGAACGATTAAAAGCAAAGAATTTCCGCGGCAGTACACTTACCCTGAAAGTAAAATTCTACGATTTCACACAGATTACTCGCAGTATAAGCGTAAACCGCAACCTGTATCAACTGAAAGAAATTCTGCCTCTTGCCAAACATTTGCTAACAGAGGTCGATTATATGCATCGCCCTATACGCCTTTTGGGACTTTCAGTTTCAAATCCTAAAGAGGAATCTTCTGAAAAAGATCCGAAAAACATTACTAGATGGATACAACTCAGTCTGGATTTCAAAGATTAACAAAAACATTTTTCATTGGTTTTCTTTCATATAAAAACAAGTTGAAGCAAATCTCAGTCAGTCAAAGGCCCGTTAATCATATTTCATTTATCAGTTGAAAGGAGAAAGCCCTATTTTATGTTTAATCTTTCTTAATAGAAAGTCGTATATACGAAAGTTTTTTCGTATTTTTGTAGCCAAATTCGGTGTATAATAATGAGACAATTAAAGATTACCAAAAGTATCACTAACCGAGAGAGCGCTTCTCTTGACAAGTATTTGCAGGAAATCGGCCGTGAGGACCTGATTACCGTCGAAGAAGAAGTAGAACTCGCTCAGCGTATTCGTAAGGGAGACCGTGCTGCTTTAGAGAAACTAACACGTGCTAACCTGCGATTCGTAGTATCAGTAGCCAAACAGTACCAAAATCAGGGCTTGAGCCTTCCGGACTTGATCAACGAAGGAAACTTGGGCTTGATCAAGGCAGCAGAGAAGTTTGATGAAACTCGTGGTTTCAAATTTATCAGCTACGCTGTATGGTGGATCCGCCAGTCTATTCTTCAGGCTTTGGCAGAACAATCTCGAATCGTACGTTTGCCATTGAATCAGGTAGGTTCACTGAACAAAATCAGTAAGGCATTCTCTAAATTTGAACAGGAAAACGAACGACGCCCCTCTCCGGAAGAACTTGCCGATGAACTGGAGATTCCGGTAGATAAAATTTCGGATACACTGAAAGTTTCAGGACGCCACATCTCTGTAGATGCTCCTTTCGTAGAAGGCGAAGACAACAGTTTGCTGGATGTTCTTGTAAACGACGACTCCCCTATGGCGGATCGTTCCTTGGTTAATGAATCACTTTCGAGGGAAATCGACAGAGCACTTTCTACGCTAACCGAAAGAGAGAAGGATATTATCCAGATGTTTTTCGGTATTAACACGCAGGAAATGACGTTGGAAGAAATCGGCGACAAATTCGGGCTCACTCGTGAGCGCGTACGCCAGATTAAAGAAAAAGCCATCAGACGATTAAGACAAAATTCTCGTAGTAAGTTGCTCAAATCTTATTTAGGGTAATAAGATAAGGATCGTTTCCGAAAAAAACAGGATGCAACAGTGGGCAGTATGCCACACTATTGCATCTTTTGTTTTTTCTAGCCGATGCGTTTTTCTTTGTTAATTTTCTCTATTTCCTTTTCGTATATTAGTGTAATTGTCTATTTTTGTGACCAAAACAATTAAGACACATGAAACATTTTAAATTATTTTGTCTTTTGCTCGTTGCATCTATCGTTCTTCCCGCACTGGCAAAAGCACCGAAAGACAAGCATAAATATGGAGTCTATATAACAGGAGTTTCTGCTTCATTTTCCGACTCACTGGTGTATTTCACCGATATACAATATGTAGATAGTGCATCTGTCGATGAAAAAGGACTACTGACAGGACGTGCAGAATACAGTATGCAACTGAAAGATTATCTGGAATCGAACAACAAGCTTAAAAATCGGACTTGCTTTGTTTATTACAACCTGAAGAAAAAGAACCTGCAAAAAGAAATAAACAAACTGAAACAGAAATACCAGAAAAATAAAAGCGTCGTGGTTCTCGACGTAAATCCTGAATTTACATTTAAAAAAGCCGAATTATATTATTAAGCATGAAGAAAGTCTTGCTATATCTCATTTCGATACTGGTTTTAAACGCCTGTTCCGATGAGATTCCCGAATACCACGAATCTGCACGTGCCAAACGTGTGGTACTTGCTTATATGGCAGCAAATAGTCCTTCTGATAATATTGATGCATGTATTATGAAGAACCTACAATGGATGTATGAAAGTCTATCCACCGCCAAAGATACTTGTACCCTAATGGTTTATTATAAACCTTCAAACAAAAATCAATACATAAAAACTGCGGAAATATTGGAATTCCAGACTGACGGTTACGGGAAAATAAATGGTCAGGAAATTTTACAAGGCTCTTCACTAACCATAGAAAATGTGATAGCGCAGGCAAAACATCATCAGGCACAACTCGGCATCGCTACCAATCCCGATATTATGAAAGAAAACCTACGAATCATGCAAGACATTGCTCCAGCAGAATCGTACGGCTTGATATTGGGCTCCCACGCTACCGGATGGCTTCCTTCTACTAATGCACAATATTCACGTTCCTTTGGAATTGATGGTGATACAAGCAATGCCATTAATATTCCAGAACTGGCAACAACCTTAGAGCAAAGTTTCCCCAGCGGCAATCTCGAATTTACACTGTTCGATGCCTGCATGATGGGTACAGCAGAAGTTTTCTATGAATTGCGCAATGCAACTCACTACTGCGTAGCTTCTGTAATGGAAACCCCTATAGCTGGTTTTCCTTACGATCGTTTCTTCATCAATCTCTATGAGGATGTGATTGATTATGCAAAGATATGCAGTGAAACAGCACAATTTAATAAGGAAAACAACTGGTGGGGTACGTACGCCGCAGTTGATTGTACAGCAATGGGAGAAGTAGCCCAAGCCATACAAGCAGAACTCCTCAGCCATCAGTCGGAACTCCAAACTTTAGATTATACACAAGTCCAGCAATATGGTTACGGCCAATATCAATATTTTACGTTCGATGTAGTCGATCTCATCTCACAACTGAACGGAGGTGTCGTTCCTGCAAACGTACAGAACAGCATGGACAAGGCCGTTATTGCTAAAGATTGTCTGGATGGAGAAGAATATCCATTGATGACTCTAAGAATAGATCCGGAACGTTTCTGCGGTATGGGTATGTATTTCCCCGGCAGAAATATCAGTTATACGTGGGACAGATACTATCAGTCTTCCATCGAATGGTATAACGCTGCCGGGTGGGATAAAATACAACCCTAATCGATTTATTTCTTCAGTACTTCAATCAATTGAGGCATCATCGAAGGCAGGGTATGTTCGCATTGTGCCGTAAAGAAATTGCCATCAACTTCATACGCAGCATCCGTAGCAATCCCTTTGCTTATAGCCGATTTTACCATTGGATGAAGGGCAAGTCGCTTACCTTCTGTCACACCGGCAATTTCAAACATCAGTGCAGCCGCACAATGCCCTGCCATCAGTTTACCTTTTTCTGCAAATTCCTTAATAACCTGCATCATAGCAACATAAGGAGCTTCTGAAGCATGCTCTCCAAAAACAGGAATCGCATCTCCACAAGAAAAGACCAGTGCATCGTACTCATCGGCATGCCCTTTCAAATGTTCTACAGTATCATCTGTGCGAAGTGCGATACCTGAATTCGTACGAATATCAGTCGTTTCCGCTACGGCATAGACACGATACTCAATTTTGTTTTCATAAAAACCTTCCAAATACTGAAACAATCCCATTCCGTTTACGGGATTTACGGCCAATACAGCTACACGTTTTGCCATAATTTTACCTTTTAAAGATTAAACAATAGTTATTATTAGTAACTTTATTACTTTTGTAATGCAAATGTATCCGACAAAAACGGGTTAAACAAGAAGGAACAAAAAGGTCAGTCGGTTACATCAAAGTAAGCAATATTGAAAAACAACTATTTACAAACTGTTAATATATGCAAAACTTTCACCATATCAACGTATGCCCTATCCGCGATATCATCAGTCGTATCAGCAGCAAATGGGCAATGCTGGTGCTTGTCACTCTTCACAGTAACGGAACCATGCGTTTTAATGATATACAGAAAAGCATTGGAGAAGTTTCACAACGCATGCTTACTGTCACGTTACGTTCACTGGAAGCCGACGGACTGATACATCGGAAAGTCTATCCGGAAGTTCCGCCCAGAGTGGAATACAAGCTAAGTGAACGAGGAGAAAGTCTGATGCCGTTACTCCAGTCCTTAATAGACTGGGCTCTTGAACATACCAACGCAATAATGGAAGACAGAAATAGGGATAGATAGTATACGCATTGTTTACATTTATTTGGTATTTTTGAACTAATTTGATTACTTTTGTGCCAACATTTTTATTGGTCTAACAGACATATTTCATATTATACGCTGTAAGAAAGCTGGTATATGTTTTTTACAGCAATGATTACGCCTTTGTTAAACTTTATCTTATGAAACTACTGATAAAATATATAGTCATTATCATTGCCTTCATCATAAGTCCTGAACTCCATGCGGGATTACTTAAAGGCATGTTCAATGTCAGACAAATAGGACATACAGAAGGACTTAGTAGTCAACGAGTATTTTCCATCGTAGAAGACAAACATAGTGTAATATGGATCGCTACCAAGAGTGGAATAGATCGCTACAACGGTCAGAGCGTAAAGAACTATACCCTTCAAGGAAACTTTTATTATGGTGATATGGCAGGAAGACGTATACAACTGCTATACAGCCAACAATATGGATTATGGGCCTACGACCATACGGGAAGAATATATCGGTACGTTGCAAAAACAGACAGTTTCGAACAAGATCTATACTTAGGAGAGTGCATCAGCGGAGAAATCATCCTCAACAAACTATGTATGGATTCTCATGGGACATTATGGATTGGACTAAGCAAAGGACTTTACAGGAAAGATACCAATGGTAAGGTTTCACCAGTAATCTCAGGACCATACATAAACGATATTATCTGCTCAGGCGATTCCCTCTTTGCCGGCACGTCCACAGGAATACTGCAAGTATCGTGTACCCAGCCATTCCACTCACAACAATGGGTGAAGGACAAAAATATACAGACATTATACTATGACACTTCGCGCCAGCAACTCTGGATTGGAACATTCAACAGTGGATTGTGGATTATGGACCTGAAAACCTCGGCGTTGCATCAATTGGAAAAACAAAACTTCATTTTTCTCAACCCGATACGTGCCATCACTCCATACGACAGTCAGCGAATACTGATAGGAATCGATGGCGGAGGTGTATATGCCGTGAACCGACAGACAGAAAGAGCACAATTATTTATCAGTACGGAAGACAGCAGCGATATATTCTTACAAGGCAACGGAGTATATGCCGTTACCAAGGATCATCAGGGAAATATCTGGATCGGAAGTTATACCGGAGGAGTTTCTGTCGCCATTTTGTTACAATACCCGGTAACCATACTGACACATGAAAAAGGGAATCCGCAGTCACTGGCAAATAATAATATCAATGACATAGAGGAAAATATCAATGGAGATATCTGGTTCGGCACCGACGATGGTATCAGTATCCTGAAAGCCTCATCTACTCATACATGGAGCCATAAATTAAAGTCTGCCGTTGTCGTCACACTCTGTAAAGGGGAAAAAGGCACTATCTGGGTCGGCACCTATGGCGACGGACTGTATTTGCTCGATTCGTCGGGAGAGATTGTCCGGCATCTTACGCTGGGAAACGGAGAACTGACAACCAATTATATTTTCTCGGTTACAGAAGACCATGACGGGGATTTATGGATCGGTGGATTGGAGGGAGGTCTGCAAATGATAGCCAAATCAGGAAAGAGCCAGAAAACGTTCGATGATATCAACTGGATTCATTCCATCGAAGTCATCAGCCCCGACCAAATCGCAGTAGCTACTGTAAACGGATTTTGCATCATCAACAAAAAAACTGGAAAAGTTCAACGGTATGCAACCAGCAAAGACTTTAGCGAGCAAAATGCGAGTGCATACATTATTTCCATGCTCTTCAATAACGACGGTACCGTATGGCTTGGAACCGAAGGCGGTGGACTCAGCCTATATAACATGCACACCCACGAACTGAAGACATTCACAACAAACGAAGGCATGTTGTCGAATGACGTATACAGCCTGCAACGAGATTCAAAAGGCTGCATCTGGGCAAGTACCGGCAAAGGGCTTGCTATTGTCAAAGACTTTAAGGTATTGAATCTAAATTACATATACGACATTGATAAAGTATACAACAAATCAGCCTGTATCCGCCTTTCCGACGGACGGTTTGCATACGGCAGTACCAGTGGAGCCGTTTTTATAACTCCCGATGCCATAACCATGGTCGACTACAAGGCCCCTCTTCGGTTCACAGACTTGAAAGTGGAATACCTCAATCCACAAGAGTCCAAACAGCTACATCCCCATATCTACCAGATGTTATTAGACAACGATGTAAAACTCGACTATCAGCATAACTCTTTCACCGTTACATTCGAGTCTATAAACTATCGGTTCCAGCACGATATAGCTTACCAGTATATTCTCGACGGCTATGAGAAATCATGGAGTCATGTATCACCCAACGGCTCCGTACGATATACCAATGTCGCACCGGGCAGTTATTTACTCAAGGTACGCAGTCTGAGAAAAAGCAACGGAGAGATTATTTCCGAACAAAGCCTTCCTATCAAGATAGCAGAACCCTGGTGGAACTCCTGGCTTGCATGGATATGCTATATCTGTATCATTGGTGGTATATTCTATTTTATCCTACGATACAAAAGCAACCAGATACAGAAAAAATACGATGAAGATAAAATAAAGTTCTTCATCGATACGGCACACGACATCAGAACACCGGTCACCCTGATCATGGCACCGCTTGAGGATTTGAGCAAGGAAGAAAAACTTCCTCAACAGGCGCATTACCTGCTCGACATGGCGCGGAACAATACCCGTAAGCTGTATTCTCTTATCACCCAATTGCTTGAATTTGAAAAAGTAGACGCACATAAAAAGCCGATTGCCCTGAAACCAGTCAATATCAGTGACCTGCTGACGGAAGAGTGTGCCAGCTTCCAGTCGTATTGCGACAAAAAACAACTACATCTGAACTTGTCGCTGCCCGATAAGGAAATATATGCTCTGGCCGATCTGCATTTAATGGAAATGTTACTCGACAATCTGTTATCCAACGCATGCAAATATACACTGCCGCAAGGTACTGTCAGCTTAAAGCTGTCATGTGTCAAGCAAAAAGTTACGATTGAGGTAAAGGATACCGGCATCGGAATCCCAGCCAAAGACCAAAAGCTGTTATTCAATAGTGTATACCGTGCCGACAATGCCCGGAAATCACAAGAAGCAGGAACCGGATTCGGACTTCTTCAAGTGCAGCGTATTGTCAAAATGCTACACGGGAGAATTACCTACGAATCAGAGTTGAACAAAGGAAGTGTCTTTTATGTCACCTTACAAAAGGCCGAGGCTGCACCCCAACGACCTGAAGCTGCCAGCAACACTCCCCTCGTATCCCGAGAATTGAATGTCGATGATATAAACATGATTCCTCATTCTTCTAATGTAAACGAAGGAGGCGAAACAGACGAGCGGACAGACGCACTCAATACCCTGCTGATCGTAGAAGACCACGAAGAACTTCGCTACTATCTGCGTAAAACCTTCGAACACGACTACCGCGTCATTGATGTTCCCAACGGGAAGGAGGCCCTCGAATATCTGTCGAAAGAGTATCCCGACCTGATTTTATCGGATGTCATGATGCCCGGCATACAAGGAGATGAACTGTGTAAACTGGTGAAAGAAAATCCCGAAACAGCCGGCATTCCCTTTGTGCTCCTTACAGCAAAGACCAACCACGATGCGGTGGTAGAGGGATTGAAAAAAGGAGCCGATGATTATATTCCAAAACCGTTCAGTACAGAAATTCTAAAACTGAAAGTTCAGGGACTCATCGACAACAGGAACAGGCAGCGAGATTATATCATGAGGCAAGTACTTAAAGAAGTAGGAAACCCGCCAGCCAAAGACCTTGAATATCCTGATCAGCATATCGCACAGACGGAAAGCAATGCCCAAGCGGAAGAGGCCCAGCCTGTTTTGTCGGAGAACGATCATGCATTTGTACGACATGCAACCCAGCTTGTCATCGAAAACATCTGCAATGCTGACTTCAACATCAACAGCCTGTGTCAGGAAATGGCCATGAGCCGTACACTCTTTTACAGCCGACTGAAATCACTGACGGGAAAAGCTCCTCAAGAGTTTATCCGCATCATACGCCTTCAGAAAGCTGCCGAACTGCTGAAGCAAGGTAAAAATGTAACAGAAGTTGCGACCGATACAGGATTCGTCAACGTCAAATACTTCAGTATGCTGTTTAAAAAGCAGTTTGGCATCCAGCCAAGCAAATACGAACAAGACCATACGGACTGATTGATCCAAGCATAAAATCAGCCCTGAAATTTATTCCCTATCAATGCCGGTAAGCCTGAAAACTTACCGGCATTTTTTATATGCTCGTCATCTTCAACAAGATAAATCCGTCCTTATTATAGTCAGAAAACAATCACCGACAGGCATAAATCTATCAGATATCCCATAATTGTCAGCAATCAAACCTTATATGTCAGCTATCTGACCATCCTTTTCACATACAATTCACATTTTTGCAACAGCCAAAAGGAAGGGCAACAGCCTCTCCGGCAGATTACGTTTATTAACCCTATAATCATCTGTAATATGAAAAATGCAAAAATTCTATTGTTATTGTTAATGTGTTCCATGTATCAGTCCTGCTCATCCAACGAAGACAATCTGGAACCTCAAAAAGAACCTCAGGAGAACTTTTTATTCAAAGACGAATTTGAAACATTCGATGAAAGCGTATGGACCAAAGAAAGTCATGAAGCTGGCTGGGTAAACCAGGAATTACAGATTTACGATGCAGCTCATGTATCAGTCGGAACCGATGAAGGAAGATCTGTGCTGATTCTGACAGCCGAACGCAAAGGTGATAAAATCTACTCCGGACGAGTAAACAGTCAGGGAAAAAAGAGTTTTCAATATGGCAAGATAGAAGCAAGCATCAAGCTTCCCAAAACCGCAAATGGATTATGGCCGGCTTTCTGGATGATGGGTGACAATGACATGCCATGGCCTCAATGTGGAGAAATCGACATCATGGAAATGGGCCAACAGAACGGAATCACTGCCGGTACGACAGAAACCTACCTGAATACCGCCATCCATTACGGTACGGACTATGAGAGCGGACACCGTCAGGAATACCATGCCGACAATGTAGCTCAAAGCTTACAAGATGGCAAGTACCATTCTTACTTGCTGGAATGGAACGAGAATACATTAACCGTAAGCATCGACAACGTAAAATTCCACACATTCGACATCAGCAAAATCAGCGGACGTTACGAATATTTCCATCATGACTTCTATCTCCTGTTCAACCTCGCTGTAGGAGGAAGTTTTACAGGCATTACCAACATAGATGACATTACAGCTTTGAAAGACGGAGAAAAAGTCAATATGTACATTGACTGGATAAAAGTGTATTAACCCTAATAATATAAACTATGAGAACAAAAAATTGTAAGTACACATTATTATGCGGAACACTCTCACTTTGTTTTATAGGTGGAGTTCCACCCATGCAGGCGATTGCCCAAACTACCCATTCGGCTGTTGAGCAACAAACCACTGCCGTGACAGGCGTTGTAACAGATGCAACGGGTCCTGTCATCGGAGCATCAGTTATTGAAAAAGGAAATACGACCAATGGTACCATCACCGACTTAGACGGTAAATTTACCTTGAATGTCCGTCCGGGAGCAACCTTAGTCATCAGTTATATAGGATATAAAACCGTAGAAATAGCAGCCAGCAAGAAGCCCCTGAAAATTGTCATGTCGGAAGACAGTAAAGTGCTGAATGAAGTTGTCGTAACAGCATTGGGTATCAAGCGTGAACGTAAGGCACTGGGATACGGCGTAGACGAAGTAAAAGGTGAATCACTGACCAAGGCCAAGGAAACCAACGTAATCAACTCCATGGCAGGTCGTGTACCGGGACTGGTTGTCAGCCAGACAGCCGGAGGTCCTTCCGGATCTACCCGAGTTATCTTACGTGGTAGTACAGAAATGACAGGAAACAACCAGCCGTTGTACGTCATCGATGGAGTGCCCCTCGACAATACCAACTACGGTAGCGCCGGAACTTCCGGAGGATTCGACCTGGGTGACGGTATTTCCAGCATCAACCCCGATGATATCGAAAACATGTCCGTACTGAAAGGTCCTGCCGCTTCAGCTCTTTACGGTAGCCGTGCCAGCCACGGAGTCATCCTCATCACGACCAAGAAGGCAAACGGTAAAGAAAAGTTCAGCGTAGAATACAACGGTACCCTGACTTTCGATACCCAGCTGGCTAAATGGAACGACATACAGCAGGTATATGGTATGGGTAGCAACGGAACATACAGCATCGATGCCATCTCGAATACGAACAAGAGCTGGGGACCGAAAGCCGACGGCAGCAACATGCTGAAATACTTCGACGGCGTAGAACGCCCCTACCTGATTATTCCAGACAATACATCTGCCTTTTTCCGTACAGGTCTTACCGCTACAAATACGGCTATCATCAGCGCCAACAGCGGTCATACCGGTGTACGCTTCACCTATACCGACATGAGAAACAAGGATATTGTCCCTCAGTCGAACATGAGCCGTGATATTTTCAACCTGCGTACCAATACCAGTCTTGGAAAAGTCGACGTAGACTTCAGTGCCAACTATACTCGTGAGGCTGTAAAGAACCGTCCGGCACTGGGAGACAGCAAGTCGAATATCGGAAAGAACCTGATGACACTGGCCACTACCTACAATCAGGAATGGCTGAAGACCTATCAGGATGAAAACGGAGAGTACTCTAACTGGAACGGTATGGACCCGTACAACGTGAATCCATACTGGGATGTTTACAAGAACTCCAACAATTCGAAGAAAGACCAGTTCCGTTTCAACGGTAAAGCTATCTGGAACATCAACAAGCACCTGAAACTGCAAGGTACCATCGGTGCCGAATTGAACTACTTCATTTTCGAAGATTTCAAGGCACCTACAACTCCTGGATACGAAGCCGGTTACTTACAGAACAGTAACTTCCGCAACCGTATGTACAACTTCGAACTGCTGGCTCTTTACAACAATACATGGGGAGATTTCGATTTCAACGCGACCTTGGGTGGAAACATTTATAAGGTAAACAACCAGACTACAATCACTACCGCACAAGATATGCAGATTCGCGATGTAGTAGCTCTGATGAGTTTCAACGAAACCAGTCTGGAGCAAAACAGCTACCGCAAGCAAATCAACTCACTTTATGGAGCCGTGAATGTAGGATGGAAACATTTGGTTTACCTCGATGCTACCCTGCGTGGCGACCAGTCGTCTACACTGCCTATCGGAAACAATGTATATATCTATCCTTCTTTCTCCGGTAGCTTTGTATTCTCAGAACTGCTGAAGAGTAACCTGATGCCTTACGGAAAGTTCCGTCTGTCATGGGCACAGGTAGGTAGCGACACCGATCCGTATCAGTTAGGACTGGTTTATACCAAATCCAAATTTACTTATCCGGGTTACACTATCGGCTATATCAACAATTCAACCATGCCGAACAAGAACCTGAAACCGACAAAGACGAACTCTTTCGAGCTCGGTCTGGAAATGAAGTTCTTGAACAACCGCATCGGACTCGACTTCACATATTACACCCAGAACAGTAAGAACCAGATTATGGGTATGGCAAGTTCATGGACAACCGGTTATAATTACCGCCTCATCAATGCAGGTGAAATTGAGAACAAAGGTATTGAAATAGCCCTCAACACCCGTCCGGTACAACTCAAGGATTTCTCTTGGGACTTGAACCTGAACTTCTCAAAGAACAGCAACAAGGTTAAGAAGCTGGTAGACGACATGGATATGTTCGAACTTGAAAAAGCTGCATGGCTGGATGTACAAGTTGCAGCTAAGGTGGGTGAAAACTTCGGTTCTATCGTAGGTCCGGACTTCAAGCGCAATGAAAACGGCGATATCCTGATCGACCCGCAGACCGGACTTCCTCAGTACGACAAGAGCAACCACGTTCTGGGTAATGCTTCATGGGACTGGACCGGTGGTGTCGGAACAACTCTTACCTACAAAAACCTGTCACTGTCTGCCCTCTTCGATATCAAAGTAGGAGCCGATCTTTACTCTATGTCAGCCCGTGCTTCTTACGAATCAGGAAAGAGCAAGGAAACACTTGCCGGACGTGAAGAATGGTATCGTTCTGAAGAACAGCGTCAGGCTGCCGGAATTGCCAAAGGCTCTCCCGACTGGACTCCGACCGGTGGTTTCATCGCTCCGGGTGTAATCGACAATGGCGACGGAACTTATCGTCCGAACGACATCTACATCAATCCGGAAGACTACTGGATGAGTGTCTGCCGAAACGCTCCTTCCATGTTTATCTACGATAACTCCTACATCAAGTGCCGTGAAATCACTTTAAGCTACAGAGTACCTCAGTCATGGTTGAAGAATGTAGTAAAAGGACTCACTGTTTCGTTCGTAGCACGTAACCCGTTCATCGTATGGAAGAACATTCCTAACATTGACCCGGATTCGAACTACAACAACACTACCGGTATGGGATTGGAATACGGTTCACTGCCGTCACGCAGAAGCTACGGTTTCAATGTCAATCTCAAATTCTAACAATATTCATCGTTCAATATATTAAAGTAGATATACAATGAAAAACTATAAATCATACCTTACCTTGATATTGACGGCATTCACCCTGCTCTTCACCGCATGTAGCGATGAATACATGGAAAGTATGAATACAGACCCGTCGAAAGCCGCAACCATCGATCCGAATGCACAGCTCACCACAGCTCAGTTGCAGACTTACGGCGACTTGAGTATGGTGGAAATCTACAGAAACTACCTATACTCCTTCAACCAGCAACTGATGGGATGCTGGAATACAACCAACTACGGAGGAAGACATACCGTCGACAACAATGAGATGGGACGCGTGTGGACCACATTCTATACCACAGCCATCAAAAACCTGACCGACGCACAGTATCGTACCAACGACAATGCCGACAAAGTAAACATCAACGCTGCCGTACGTATCTACAGAGTATACCTGATGTCCCTCATCACAGATATTCACGGGGACGTACCTTACAGCGAAGCCGGAAAAGGATTTTTGGAAGAAAAATTCAATCCTCGCTACGACACACAGGAAGAAATCTACAACGACTTCTTTACCGAACTGAAAACCGCAGGCAATAATCTGGATGCCAGCAAGGACAAAATCACAGGAGACGTTATCTACAACGGCGATGTAAACAAATGGAAAAAACTTGCCAACTCGTTGAGATTGAGATTTGCCATGCGTATCTCCAACGTAGCTCCTCAAAAAGCTCAGCAAGAGTTTGAAGCAGCCCTGCAAGATGAAGGAGGTATCTTCCAGAGCAGCGACGACGACGCACTGATTCAGTACATGGAAAAATCATTCAGTTTCGGACAAGAAACTTACACCGACTACCGTGGCAACGCTTTGTCACAGTTATTATTCGGTAATGACCCGGCAAATAACCCGAGCTACCTCTGCTCTACCTTCTTCAACCAGTTGTATAATACCGGCGACCCTCGTACATTCATGATCGGACGCTGCTACTACGACGGACTGATGAGCTCGACCAGCCCCGATAACCGTATTGACCTGACGAATGAAATGCTTGAAAAAGGTATCGATTTCCATCCGTGCGATCCGGGAGCATATTCTTGGGAACCTTGGCCGACAGGATACGACAGCGACATTCTGAAAGAACTGGCAGAAACCAATCCTTCTGTAACCGTGAGCGTATCTCGTGAAACCGAACCTAAAATGGCAAACAATTTCCTGAAAAGTACCAATCCCGGTGTCGTTATAACCTACGCAGAAGTTAAATTCCTGCTGGCTGAAGCAGCCCTGAAGGGATGGAACGCCGGAAGTGAATCGGTAGAAGATCTATACAAAGAAGGCGTACGTGCGGCCATGGATTTTCTGACAGACAATTACGGATGCGACCAGGTATCGGATGAAGCCTTCAACGAATATATTAGTAACAACGGAATAGGTTATACCAACGAACAGAAGAAAGAGGCCATCAATACTCAGGCATGGATTCTTCACTTCACCAATCCGGCCGAATGTTGGGCAAACATACGTCGTTCCGGTTATCCGAAGCTGAAATCACCAGCGGAATACGGATTTGGACAATACCTCACCGGAGGTACAGAAATTCCGGTACGTCTTTGCTATCCGGTGCTGGAATCTTCTTACAACAAAGCAAGTTACGAAGAAGCATTAAGTCGCATGGGAGGAACAGACAACTGGTATACTCCGGTATGGTGGGACAAAGATGCAACAAAATAACAACCATTTTTAAATTCGAATCAATATGAAAAAGATATATTCCATACTATTGATGATGCTTGCCTTGAGTTTTGGACTCATTGCCTGCACTGAAGAAACTCCCTTTTCTACAGCAACAGAGAATGATGATCCCCGCATTCTCGACCCGTTGTTTCCCGACCGCGTAAACGGCGAACTGCCAGTTGTTTCAAACATCAGTCGCGATGCCAATTTCTCGATGACCCTTACCGTTACTCCAGCCGATTATACAACCGTTACATGGTTCATCGACGGAGAAGAAATACAGACCGGAAAGGAAATAGACCTCGCATTGAAAGCAGGAACTTATCACCTGAAAGTGACTGCTACAACCAACATCGGTAAATCGACCTACCGTGAAGGACTTATTCAGGTAAATCCCTTGGCAGACGACCCCTGGGCTACGGAAGTTGCCTTTGAACGCATCATTGCCGCAGGAGAAAAAGCACAGCTTTATGGCGACAATCTCAATAAAGTAAAGAGCATCGTCATTGGCGGAAAAACAGCAACCGATGTCGTTTATACCGACAACGGAGCCAACAGCTACATTGAATACACTGTACCGGCAGACCTGACAGACGGAACGTATCGAATCATCCTTGTAGACGATGGAGGCAATGAATACGGAGGAAACAAAGTAACCGTTACACACGATGCACTTATCACAGCCGGCTCGGAACGCATCACTGCAAACAGTGAATGGGTGATGACAGGTATCAACCTCAACCAGATCGCATCGTTCACTTTCGCCGGACAGACCATAACCAGCTTTACCCGACAGTCGGCTACCGAAATAGCCTTTATCTGTCCTTCTCTGGAAGATGGAGAATACGCACTTACCGGAAAGACCACTTCGGGCAAAGAAGTAATGTTCTATACAAGCGAAGGAAACATCGCAGAACAGACTGTAGTCGTATCTTCGGAAAGAGTTTTGTGGGAAGGTCATCACTACGTATCATGGGATTTGCCTGATGATGATCCGAACAAGACTTTCAACCTGATTGGAAAAGATGTATTTGCCACTCTCAAGGCAGGAGCTGTATTGAACATCCATTACTCCGTAAATCCGGCAGACGTATACCATCAGTTACGTACCGCAACCGGCTGGTGGAATGACCTGCCAGGCACCTCTGTCATCGAATTCCAGGAAGACGGAGTAAAACAAGTACAACTCACACAGGAAGTGCTGGATAAGATTCAGACAGAAGATGGCTTCTTATGCATCGGACACGGATATTATGTAGATAGAATCAGCGTACAATAATACATTTAATAGCATTATGATACACAAAAAAATTGCCTTAAATTTATTTTCCATAGCAATAGCTGCCTGTTCCATACAGGCAGCTCCCCCAGTAGCAATCGCTAAAGATGCCAAACTGGAGCAACAAGTAGAAACGACTCTCTCGAAGATGACGCTGGAAGAGAAGATCGGACAGATGACCGAACTTTCCATTGATGTGCTGGGAAGTTTCGTCGACGGAGAGTTCAAGCTAGATGAAGCCAAACTTCACCAAGCCATAGCCGAATACAAGGTCGGTTCATTCCTGAATGCACCGGGCCCAATTGCACAAGACAGAGCCAAATGGCAGGAAATCATAGGCGCTATCCAGTCTATGTCGATGAAAGAAATAGGTATTCCCTGCATTTACGGTCTGGACCAGAATCATGGAACGACTTATACGCTGGACGGAACACTCTTCCCGCAGAACATCAACCTGGGAGCTTCTTTCAACCCCGATCTGGCATACGAAGCAGCCCGCGTAACAGCATACGAAACTCGTGCCAGTAACTGTCCGTGGACCTACTCTCCTACCGTCGACATGGCACGCGATCCACGCTGGTCGCGCGTGTGGGAAAACTACGGTGAAGACTGTCTGGTAAACGCTATTATGGGAAGCACAGCCGTTCGTGGATTTCAGGGAGATGATCCCAACCATATTCCAGCCGACCGTATTGCTACCTCGGTAAAACATTACATGGGTTACAGCATGCCACGCACCGGAAAAGACCGTACCCCTGCCTATATCCCTGTATCGGAGTTGCGCGAAAAATGCTTTGCTCCTTTCAAGGAATGCGTAGAAGCAGGAGCACTGACCATCATGGTCAACAGTGGTTCCATCAACGGTGTCCCCGTTCACTCCAACCACGAGCTGCTGACGAAATGGTTGAAAGAAGACCTCGGATGGGACGGAATGCTGATCACCGACTGGGCCGACATCAACAATCTGTATACCCGTGAACGTATTGCCGCCACCAAAAAAGAAGCAATCCAGATAGCTATCAATGCGGGTATCGATATGGCCATGGAGCCCTATGACCTGAACTTCTGTACCCTGCTGAAAGAACTGGTAGAAGAAAATAAGGTGCCGATGAGTCGTATAGACGATGCCGTACGTCGTGTCCTCCGGCTGAAGTATCGTCTGGGACTCTTCGAACGCCCCAATACCCAACCTAAGGAATATCCTTTGTTTGGCAGCAAGGAACATGCCGAACTGGCTCTTCGTGCAGCCGAAGAATCGGAAATTCTGTTGAAGAACCAGAACAACATTCTGCCATTGGCCAAGGGCAAGAAACTGCTGGTAACCGGCCCGAACGCCAACTCCATGCGTTGCCTGAACGGTGGCTGGAGCTATTCATGGCAAGGACATCTGGCAGACAGATTTGCCGGAAAGTACAATACCATTTACGAAGCCCTGTGCAACAAGTTCGGTGCCGAAAACATCACCCTTGAACAAGGTGTAACTTACAAGCCGGAAGGTGCTTATACCGAAGAAAACGAACCGGAAATTGAAAAAGCCGTAGCTGCTGCAAAGAACGTTGACATCATCATCGCCTGCATCGGTGAAAACTCGTATTGCGAAACGCCGGGTAATCTTTCCGACCTGACCATCTCTCCCAGCCAGCGTGAACTCGTTAAGGCACTGGCTGCTACCGGTAAACCGATTGTCCTGATATTGAACGAAGGCAGACCTCGTCTGATAAACGATCTGGAACCTCTTGCCAGCGGAATCATCAACATACTGCTGCCGGGTAACTATGGAGCAGATGCTCTGGCAAATATTCTGGCAGGTGATGCCAATCCAAGTGCCAAGATGCCTTATACCTACCCGCGTCATCAGGCAGCACTTACAACCTACGATTACCGGGTAAGCGAAGAAATGGATAAGATGGAAGGAGCCTACGATTACGATGCGGTTATTTCCGTACAGTGGCCGTTTGGTTACGGATTAAGCTACACTACATTCGAATATAGCAACCTGCGTGTAAACCACTCTTCATTCACAGCTACCGACGAGCTCCAGTTCTCAGTAGATGTAACCAACACCGGAAACCGTGTGGGAAAAGAAACCGTCATGCTGTTCAGCAGCGATCTGGTAGCCTCGCTTGTACCCGAAAACCGCAGACTGCGTGCCTTCCAGAAAATAGAATTAAAGCCGGGTGAAACCAAGACCGTTACCTTGACCATCAAAGCCAGCGACCTCGCGTTCGTTGGAGCCGACGGTAAATGGATTCTCGAACAAGGTGATTTCCGTATGCAAAGCGGCAATCAGACACTGAACATTACGTGCAGCCAGACACACAAATGGGATTCACCTAACAAATAAATTCACCACTCAACTTCTAAAAAATCAGTTTTTTATCCCCATTTCTGCAAAGTGAATTTTGCAGGAATGGGGATTTTTTGTGAATGCTACTACTTCCTGCTCGCTAATTCGGCAGAGATCATTTCTGCCTTCACTAACTCCCTCCGATTTTTTGTACAAAACATTTTAGAATTTGTACAAATTTTCCAAAAATATCGAGAGAAATTTTCAGGAACAAGCGCAAAAGCCGTTCCAAACAAAATCAATCATGCTTTTTTGCTCTTCACGCCCTTCACCATCCCTGCTCAGATATAGAAAATCGATAGCTTGAAATACTGCAAAAGCCCGCAATTCAGACCGTGTGAAGGGCGTGAAGGGCAAAACAAGGTACAAATAATACTTAATTATTAATAAATATTGCTCCTACAGCAGCAATAAGCCCGAACAATCCTATAAAATTCATAGTTTTGTAATTTATTACAACCTCAAACTAAACGTTATTTATGTTAACGTGAATTCGACGAATTCAAAACAAAGCAAGCTGTGTGTCAAATGTACGTTGT
>ERZ779850.157-NODE-157-length-90015-cov-29.816852_pt1 | contig 90015 bp, 69 predicted proteins | sample MGYA00511249_ERZ779850 | MGnify/ENA primary metagenome ERZ779850 (study PRJEB29588, sample SAMEA2162475) | human gut metagenome | biome: human gut; feature: human-associated habitat; material: faeces | place: Denmark | collected 2008/2010 ...
TCACGATACCCACCTGACGGGCAGCGTCGGCTTCCGTGCGCTGGGCGGCTGCGGCGAGGAAGGCTTCTTCTTTCGCTTTCAAATCCGTAATCCATACATCTAGATTCAACGCAGTGCGCTTGCTCGAATCGAATGCTTCGAGGTCTTGCAACAGATTGTGCAACACACCGCTTTCTTCTGTTTGAGCTAACTTTGTCGGATCACCGTACTTGTCAAACAGCGATTTCGCTTCGGCGGCATAAGCAGCCACTTCGGGAGTAGGATGGGCGCACATCGCCGCCAAGTAGTTGTTGCCGCCGCGCCAAGAGGCATCGCGCGCGTCATCGGTCGCGGTCGCCGTGGCGGTGGCGGGATTTGTGGCGGATGCCTTCAGCGCATCATCGAAAGCATCAACCGCGGTGGTAAACTCATTAACCTTTGCCTCCAACACGGGATTCGTAGCGGACAGCAGGCTTATCTCGCTTGGGGTTCCTGTCTCCTCGCCGATAGGTAGGTTCGCCGTTTCCGCCACGACCTGTTTCTGATAGCCGAACGACTCCTCGGTGCGAAGGCGGGCAATATTCAATATTGATAATTGTTTCATACGCTTCAATTTTAAGGATGATACGAAAATTTTACGTTGACAAATATAGTCTTTTTTCTTCGTCGGGACAAATTATATGCGGAAAACCAGTCGGCAGTGCCAGTCCTATAGGATTTGTGCCGTCGACTGAATCGACGATGCTTCTCCGCGCCGATTTGTGTTGTCGATTGAATCAGCAGTGCTTCTCCGCGCCGATTTGTGTTGTTGACTCAGTCGACAGTGCTTCTCCTGCCGGATTTGTACCGTCGACTGAGTCGGCGGCGGTTATCGGGGCGGATTGGAGGTGGCGACTAAATATGCACCTCAACGGAAAAGTGCAGACAGTGCTTCAACGGATGGAACGACATAGTCCGCTCCGGCAGAAATCAGTTCCTCCCGTGAACCATAGCCATACAGCACACCTACGCATTCCACGCTTACTTCGTGCGCTCCAATGACATCATACTTACGGTCACCCACCATTATGGCTTCCCCTTTTTCGGTAATGCCTGCCTGAGCGAGAAGAGATTGCATTACTTCTGCTTTCCGCATCTTCGTGTGGTCAAGAGAAGAGCCCTCGATTCGCTCAAAATAGCGGGAAAGGTTGAAGTGGCTCAATATCTTCTCGGCAAATGGAGTAGGCTTGGAAGTTGCGACATATAACTTGCGTCCAGCCTCCTGCAAGTGTTTCAGAAGTTCTGGAATGCCCGGATAAACCTTGTTTTCACACCAACCTTTTTCCACGAAATATTCACGGTAATAGCAGACGGCTTCTTTCGCCTGCTCTTCGGAGAAATGATACCTTTCCCTAAAAGAGTCGATTAACGGAGGCCCGATAAAGGGGGTCAACAGGTTGAGGTCATTCTCGATAATACCGTAATGCTTCAAAGCGTGTTGCACTGAGCGGGTGATGCCGGTGAATGGGTCGGTCAGCGTGCCGTCCAAATCGAATAACAGATATTTCTTGTCTTTCATATATAGCTTTTTAGGTTTGCGAAAATAAGGAAAATCGGGGAGCGGGGCAAGGAATCACCGAGAAGATACACGCAAGAAGCAAGGCTTTTGGGAGGAAGCCGCCGGAGGCACGTTGTTCCTTGACGAGATAGGCAACCTGTCGCTGGAAGTGCAACAGATGCTGCTCCGTGCGCTGGAAGCCAAACGGTACAGACCCACGGGCGGCAGCAAAGACAAGAAAGCCGATGTGCGCATCATCGCCGCCACCAACGAGAATTTGCTAACCGCCATCGCCGAAAAGCGTTTCCGGGCGGATTTGTACCAACGGTTGAAGGAATACACCCTGCACATACCGCCGTTGCGCGAGTGCAAGGAGGACATTATGCCATTGGCTGACTTCTTCCGGCAACTTGCCAACGAGGAATTTGAGAAGCAGGTGAAAGGCTTTGACGCGGAAGCGAAGAAACGGTTGCTCGCCTACACGTGGGGTGGCAACGTGAGGGAACTGAAACGGGTCGTGCGCATGGCGGTGCTGCATACCGAAGGCGATACGATAACGGCTGACAAACTGAATTTTGAAGAACCACTGTTGTCGGGCGAAACATCCTTTTTCTTGAAGAACGTGGAAATGGAAAAGAGGCAGATAATCCGTGCTCTGAAACAGGCGGACGGCAACCGCTCGCTGGCTGCTGAACTGCTCGGCATCGGGCGCACCACACTATACGGCAAGATGAAACAATATGGCATCAAGTACAAGGAATAAGACACGATTACCGCAGGTCAGAAACAGGTTGCCCGACTTCGGAGGAGCAACCAAGCGGCAAGGCTTTCGGGGAGTAACTCGAAAGGTTTTGAGTAACTCAAAACATACCTTGCTGCTGCCACTTTTCGGCAGTAACCGAAAAGCCTTCTGGTAACACGAAGGACACCTTGCTGATTTCTCGTGAAATCAATAATCCGTCAGCAAACGGATTGGAATTTGTGCTGTCATTTCGGATTTCAAAGCATCGTTTCCCGATGCCTAAGCTGCCCAAAAGAAGAACGGGAATAAGTCTGTGTACAAGTCTGAACCTTAGTTTGAGGATACGGAGAATGAAAGTTATGTTTCCTTTCTTCTGCTATACAGGCAATAGCGTCAGTTCGATGCCTATATGTGCCAATTACAGCCAAAATCAGCTTTATGCCAATAGAGAAATGCAATTTTAGGCAGATACATCTTCGCTTGTTTGCAAACGCATGGAACCAATGGTTTGCAAAAACGATGACGGGCAGAAGCGAACATTCAGAAAATTCATTCTATACAGGTTTGCTGCAACATAGTTTCAATGGTACGCTGATTTATCGTTTTGCTGTCGTACAGTCGTACTGGTTTACAACAGCAAAACTTCAAATAAAAGTATCAGCAATGGGGTGCGGATTTTAAGGGGTAGAGCTTGGATGATGTAAATCTGTGGTACAATACATTTGGCTATCAATGTAATAATGAAGCAATAAATAAACAAAAGCGTATGGACATACACACACTGGCCTGCAAACCAGCTCGCGTTCCAACCTGCCTGCCGTCCTGCTTGCCTGCCGACTGGCCCGCCAGCTTACCTGCCTACCGGCACACTGGCAGACAGGCAAACCTTCCAACAGACTAATCCGTCAACAGAAAAGCTTAAATACAATTGAGGAACAGTATGAATTTAAACGCGGGTGCAGTGCTACTGATTTTTCATCACCAAGATGAGCAACTAATGGCAATAATGAAAAGATGTTTGATTTTCTCTATTTTTCAGAAGAATAACTTTGGTAATAAGGGATAAAAACACTACTTTTGCAAATAAGAAAAGCGTTCTTTTGATTAGTGCAGAACATTGCAGAATAGAGAAGCCCGCTGGTTACTATATCGTTACCTGTTAAGCTGATATCCTTTGTAAATTACTTGTTTTCAACGTATAAGGAGAAGTGGTATGTCTTAAGCAGTGTGTGGAAAGATTCTTTTGAATGCCACATACATCAGCTATTTCTTTCAAATAACTGTTCATTCGTTGGTTGCTGGGAACAGGAAGTAATAATCCTTTTTCATTGCAGATTGGATTTGACTGATATTTTTCTAAAATAAGTCTTGGTATATCCAACAATGGAATGCCGCACATATTATCGGTCTTTTCCCTTGCTTTTCTTATCCACCACTCACCATTATCTGCCTGTACAAGGTGTTCCTTTTTCAGATTCTTTACGTCTGTGAAGGCCAAGCCTGTGAAACAGCAGAAGATAAAAATGTCCCTTACCGTTTGTAACCGCTGAATATCAAAATCTTTGTTGATAATCTTACGTAGTTCAGTCTCGTTTAAAAATTCACGGTTACATTTAGTTTGTTTGAAATGTATTTCAGCAAACGGATCATCAGTTATCCACTTTTTAATCAATGCAGTTTTGATGATTTTCTTTAAATTCTTCAGATACTTCACTGTCGCATTTTGCGCACAGTTTTTCTGTATCTTAATGAAATGTTCAAACTTGGTTATAAATTCATAATTGATTGATTTTAATGGAATATCAGTCAAGTTATACTGTTCACTGATAAATTCCTTCAAATATCTTGCAGTACGTTCATATCTGAGTACAGTTCCCTCGGCATATTCCTTGTTCATTAATTCCCGGTACTCCAGATTGTGTTCCTGGAATACTTCAAGTAACATTTTGGGAGTAGAGTGTCCTCCATAGTAGATATTTTTTATAATATCTGCTGTAATTGGTTTACCATCCTGCTCAAGTTCACGGTGTATTTGAAGGATTTTAGTTCTTATTGTATCAAGATAATGGTTTATTTCTTGATACTTTCTTTCCTTGCCAATCGCACATTCCTTTTGCGCATTCCACTTCGCGACATCTATGCCTCTCTTGATTTGGATCTCCGCACGTTTCCCGTTTATTGTAATACGCATACAGATTGGTGCTTCTCCATTTTTAAGTAACTTTGATTTTTTCAGGAAAAACAATACCGTAAAATAGTTTCTTTGCATTGCCATACTCTTTGTTTTTTAGTTGGTGTAAAATTACATGTTTTGAAAAGAGTTTGCATCATGCAAGACACAGAGAATCAGTGAAATATGATACATATAGGTGGACTTTTTTTTAAGTGAAAATCAAGTCCACCTATTTCACCTCCTTTGGGATGGCGTATTCTGCCTCAATTTGCAGTATGGATAAAAAGAAAAACCGCTAATAATGATTGATTATCAGCGGTTTTCATTGTTTTGCTTTTTGTTTGAGTGATCCGCTTGGGGCTCGAACCCAAGACCCCAACATTAAAAGTGTTGTGCTCTACCTGCTGAGCTAGCGAATCAAACCTGTTTTGCAGTCATTTCCTGATTGCGAGTGCAAAGGTAGATGTTTTGTATCAATCTGCCAAATATTCTGGCATATTTTTTTGAAATAATTTTCAGCTGTTCTTACATATTGCTGATTTTCAACGGCGCACGCTTTGTAAAAATACATTGTACTTACGGGCGCGTTCTCCTGAACCGGACGGCTACGCCCGAATCGGGAAGATCAGATTTTCCCTTCCTCCTCCAGTACCTTGCGGTAACAGCACCTGCACAGCGGCTCGTATTCCTCCTTTTCACCCAGCAGCACCCGCTTGTCGTTGGCAACGGTACGGTGGGAGATGTACGCCAGGTCACCGCATTTCACACAGATGGCATGCACCTTCGTCACTTCGTCGGCGATGGCACACAAGGCAGGTATCGGTCCGAAAGGCACACCTTTAAAGTCCATGTCCAGTCCGGCAATGATGACTCTCACCCCGCGGTCGGCCAGTTCGTTGCACACGTTTATCAGCCCTTCGTCGAAGAACTGGGCCTCGTCTATGCCCACCACGTCTATTTCCGAACTGAACAGCAAGATGCTTGCCGACGAGTCTACCGGAGTAGAGGGGATGGAATTATTGTCGTGCGACACCACTTCCTCTTCCGAATAGCGTGTGTCGATGGCCGGCTTGAATATCTCCACTCGCTGACGGGCGAAGGTGGCGCGTTTCAGGCGGCGGATCAGTTCTTCGGTCTTGCCCGAAAACATGGAACCGCAGATGACTTCTATTCTTCCTCTGCGGCAGGTTTCATGAGTATGATCTTCTGAAAAAACAACCATTGGTCTAAAATTTTGTGCAAAAATACAATTTGTGATGCTAATAAGCTTTATCTTCTGTCCGAATTTTCCGTTTTTCGCTATTTTAATATACAACAACTGTTAAATATTGGGGCAAATTAACTAGTGAGATTAAAAACTTCCTATCTTTGCTCAATTAACAATTGAAACATTGTATGGGAAGATTATACGTTGTTCCTACTCCTGTAGGCAATTTGGAGGATATGACCTTTCGCGCGATCCGTATATTGAAGGAGGCCGATCTGGTGCTGGCCGAGGATACACGCACGTCGGGCATTCTGCTCAAGCATTTCGAGATAAAGAATGCCATGCAGTCGTATCATAAGTTCAATGAGCACAAGACTGTGGAAGGAATCATCAACCGCCTCAAGGCAGGAGAAACAATCGCGCTGGTATCGGACGCGGGGACACCGGGCATATCCGATCCGGGCTTCCTCGTAGTACGTGAATGTGTGAAAAACGACATCGAGGTACAGTGCCTTCCGGGAGCGACTGCTTTCGTGCCGGCGCTGGTGGCTTCGGGACTGCCCGACGAACGTTTCTGCTTCGAAGGCTTCCTGCCGCAGAAGAAGGGACGGATGACGCGGCTGAACGCACTGACGGAAGAAACACGCACGATGATTTTCTACGAGTCGCCTTACCGGCTGGTGAAAACACTGACACAGTTTGCCGAGCTGTTCGGCCCCGAACGGAAGGTTTCCGTATGCCGCGAAATCTCCAAGATACACGAAGAAAGTGTACGGGGAACCTTGCAGGAGGTGGTGACACACTTCACGGCCAACGAGCCGAGAGGGGAAATCGTTATCGTACTGGCGGGAAAAGAAGAATAATTTATAAATTCTAAACAGATAGAAACTATGAAGAAAGTTGTTTTATTTTCGTTATGTGCTGCGGCCGTACTTGCTTCGTGCAACAATTCCGGTCAGAGTAAAGACGCGTTGAAGCTCCAGAACGATTCACTGATGGTCGAGCTGTCAAACCGTGATGCCGAACTGGATGAAATAATGGGTTCATTCAATGAAATCCAGGAAGGTTTCCGCGAAATCAACGAAGCTGAAAACCGTGTCGACCTTACAGGCGATGCCATCGAAAACAAATCGAGCGCAGACAAGATTAAGGAAGATATCCGTTTCATCAGCGAGAAACTGAAATCGAACCGCGAAGAGATTGCCAAACTGGAGAAGCAGCTCAAGAATAGCAACTACCAGTCGGCACAGCTCAAGAAGGCTATCAAGAACCTGACTGCACAGCTGGAAGAAAAACAGCGTCAGATTGAAACCCTGCAGGCTGAACTGGCTTCTAAGAACATCCGTATCGCCGAACTCGATGAGGCTGTTTCCGACCTGAACAAGAACGTTGACCAGCTGACTGCCGAAAACGAGGCGAAGGCTCAGACCGTTGCCGCTCAGGACAAGGCGCTCAACACTGCATGGTATGTATTCGGTACCAAGTCTGAATTAAAGGACCAGAAGATTCTGAACCGTGGCGATGTGCTGAAGGACAACGAGTTCAACAAGGATTACTTTACAGAAATCGATATCCGCAAGGATAAGGAAATCAAGCTGTACTCTAAACGTGCTACCTTGCTGACTACTCATCCTGCCGGTTCGTACGAACTTGCCAAAGACGACAAAGGACAGATTATTCTGGAGATTACCAATCCTAACCAGTTCTGGAGTGTATCTCGCTACCTGGTTATTCAGGTTCGGTAATGTTATATAACTGAATTTAAATTAAATCTGTTGTTCATTCTCCGCCGTGGGGATGGATAACAGATTTTTTTTGTTTATCTTGCGCCTGTTCAATCTACAGATTTTTTTCAGAAAGGAGATTCGTATATGAAAACATTCCGATTTGTTTGGATGGCCGCGCTCTTCCTGCTGTGGGCAGGTACGTCGGTGGCGCAGACCCGTGAGGAGAAGAAGGAGGAGCTCAAGGCTTACGTCGACGAGCAGGTGGAAGCCCGTACCTTCAAGATTGATGCCGACATGGCATACCCCATGAGCGGAAGGAGCATTCCGCTGTCTACCCCCTACGGACTTCAGATGAAGAAGGATTCCGTGGATGTCTGTCTGCCGTACTTCGGCAGGGCTTACCAGATTCCTTACGGGGGAGGAGAGGGACTGCGCTTCAAGGCTCCGGTAGAGAATTATTCCTGCGAGTTCAAGAAAGACCGTTACCGGATTCACTTCGAGGCCACTACCAGCGAGGACAATTTCGAGTTTTCGGTCGATGTCTACGACGACGGCTCGTCGAACATCCATGTGTCGATGCGCAACCGCCAGCCTATCCATTATACGGGCGACCTGGATGCAACCGGGTTGCAATAGGAAATGTGTATCTTTGCCGCAAAGACCCGCAGAAAAATACTAAAAACGTCATGGAAACAAATGAAATTTATGCCGAGAGGCTGGAAAAGAAGGGCGTGAAGCCTACCGCCGTGCGCATCCTGGTGCTGAAGGCGATGATGGAGGCCTCGTGTGCCGTGTCGCTCATCGAGCTGGAAACGATGCTTGCCACCGTCGACCGCTCTACCATCTTCCGCACGCTGAACCTGTTCCTGGCTCATCACCTGGTGCACGACATCGAGGACGGCAGCGGCTCGCTCAAGTACGAGGTCTGTCCCGACGAAGATACATGCAGCGTAGACGACATGCATACGCATTTCTACTGCGAGGTGTGTCACCGCACGTTCTGCTTCCGCTCCATCCATATCCCCGTCATCGACCTGCCCGAGGGGTTCCGCCTGAACAGCATCAACTACATGGTGAAAGGGGTGTGCCGCGAGTGTGCCGCCCGCATGAAGTGAGCGCATAGCGTTCGTACTTGTACTAGAAGCGGAAACTGATACCCGCATAGGGCAGGCAGTTGCTCTTCCAGTGTACGGAGTAGAAGTTCAGCACATCCTCTTCGGGCGGATTTCCCAGTACGTTATACAGCCCGAAACGCAGCAACAGGAGTTTTTCGCCGAACGCTTTCCGGTAAGAATAGCCCACGTCTATCCGGTAGTTCATCGGCAGGCGGTGCTGTCTGAACTCCGAGGCGGGCAGCGGGTCGAAGTTCTCGTCGAGGTCGATGACCTTGCCCGAGCGCATCATGCCTCCCACGGAGAAGAGCGAACGGGCATTCAACTGGTACGACAGGGCGGCATTCAGCTGGTGCGGTATGTCGTACAGCGAAGGCATCTTGCCGTTGGCCGCCAGTTCGGGAAACCATTCCCGCGTCCGTGCGTACGTGTACGACAGTTGCAGCTTCCATCGCTTCCAGTCCTTGTAGAAGTACATCCTCGCTCCGTAGCTGTCGTCTTTTCCCACCATGATATACTCTCCCCACTGTCCGTCTTCCACGAACACCTCCGGACGCAGGGCAACCACGTTGCGCCGTGTCTTGTAGTAGGCCGATACCTCCAGCATTCCGTTGTTCAGGAAATGTTTCCATCCCGCCTCGTAATGTTCCGATGTGCGCGGCTTGTACCCGTCGATGCTGGGCATGCGGAAATCGGTAGGCATGTCCCAGCTGAACAGCCTCAGGCAATGGTAGAACTGCTCCATCTTCGAGAAGTTGAGGTACAGCAGGTCTTTTTCGCCCGGGAAGTATTTCAGCGACATGCGTGGCTGGATGCTGTAATACGAGCGGTGGTTGCGTGGCAGGTAGGCTACGCCGTGAACGCCTATCTGTACCGAGAGGCGGGGCGTGATGCGCACATGGTTGTCGTAGAAGAGCGATGCCTGAGTCACCGGTTCGTGGCGAAGGGCCTCCTGTCCGTCGAACGAGGCAAGGTCGTACACCTCGTGCGAGTATTTGGCTCCCCACTGCGCACGGTAGATATTCTCGAACGTATAGTCGAACTCCGTCGATACGTTGACCGAGCGGATGCCGCTGCGGATGTATCCGTCGCCCTCCACTCCCAGCATCTCACTCCGTGCCCGGTTGGAATGCGACGAGTAGAATAGCGAGGTACGGTTGCCCAGTTTTCCCGCCTGCGTCTGGTACGTCAGCTGATAAACCTGATTCTCCCAGCGCAGCACCGACGTGTTCTCGTCTTCACTGAGCAGCGGCAAGTGATAGTCGTCGCGTGCTCCGTAGGCCAGGAAGCTGAGCGAGCTGACTGGCGAAAGGGAATAAGACAGCTTGGCATTGTAGTCGTACGAAGCATGGTTCAGGCGGTTGTCTTCCGAGAACAGCCGGTCGAAGAAATCCAGCCAGCTCCTTCGGGCACTGAACATGTACGACAGCTTGTCCTTGATGATAGGTCCCTCCAGCGTAGCCGAGGCAGCCGGCATGTCCAGCGTAAGCGTACCCACATGCTTCTGCTTGTTGCCTTCCTTCAGGTTCACCTCCGTCACCGACGAAAGTCTTCCCTCCAGATGCGTATCGAAGAATCCCTTGTGAAACACCATGTTCTTCACCGCGTCGCCGTTGAATACCGGCAGTAGCGAGTTGATATGTCCCGGATGAAACACCGGCACCCCGTCCAGCAGGAACTGGTTCTCGTCGGAGCTTCCGCCGTCCACCTGAAAGTTGCTTCCCGCCATCGATGAAGTCACCCCCGGCAGAATCCATATCTGGGCGAAGAGGTCATTCCCGCTGAAGGCAAGCATGTTCGAAGGCGTCAGTTCTCCCAGCTCTTCGCTCCGCTTTTCCGATTCCACCGTTACTTCCTCCATCTCGAACGACAGCGGTTGCAGCTGTGCGGTGACAAAGCGGTCCTTGTCCACCCTGACCTGCCGGTTGTACGGGCTGTAGCCCATGTACGATACCGTAAGCCTGTACGTACCCTCCGGTGCATACAGCTTGAACACCCCGTTTCCGTCGGAGATACAGTTCCACTGCTTTCCCTTGCCGTCTTCCAGCGACACCACGGCCCCGTAGAGCCGTTCCTTGCTGCCCTCCTCGAACACCGTTCCGCTCACGTAGAAGTTCTCCTTCTCGCGCACCTGAATCACCAGCTTGCGCGGCGGGATGAAGTCCGTCTTGAACACATATCCGTCGAGCACCACCTCCAGCAGTTCGGCCACCGTCATCCGCCGTGCCTTCTCAACTCTGATCACCCTGTTCAGATCGATGAGTGACGCGTTGTACGACAGCACGATACGCTTCTCGCGCTCTATCCGGTGAAACCATTGAAGCACAGTAGCAGAAGAAGCGTCGACTTGCAACGTTTCTTCTGCTACCGTGTGCGCCGGTCCGGACTCTTGTCCGTATACTCCGGTCATTCCGCATAAAGCAATAGTTACCGCCAGTATGAGGCACAGTTTCAGTTTACCCATTACTCATTGTACAGTCTGTAGTGTGTTCCTTCTTCCACCATTTCGTAGCTGCATCCGCAGAGGAAAGCCAGTTCACGGACTATTTCCATACCGTTGTCACTGTCTATCCGGGTAGTGATCAGGTTCTTTTCCAGTCCTTTGTCCAGATCGATCCGTATACCCGTTTTCTGTTCAATCTCCTTTACCACTTGCTGTATCGGAGCATTATCAAATATCATCATTAATTTATCTTGTCCGAAGAGCTGCTGCGGATTGTCTATCACGCCCACCTTCAGTTTTCCCTGTTCCAGTTCCACCTTTTCGTTGGCCACAATCACCACATTGTCCTCGTTGTCGCTTACCCGTACCCTTCCGGTCTTGACGAATACGCCGTTCTGTTCCGTATCCGTAGCATTTACCAGAAACGATGTACCCAGTACTTCCACGTCCAGCCTTTCGGTTTCCACCTTGAAAGGAATGCCGTGCAGTCTCTTCACGCGGAAGAAAGCCTTTCCCTTCAGCCGTGCAATGCGTCCCTGCTCCTTGTCCGCTTGGTTGAATGCCAGCGTCGCGTTGGGGTAGAGAATCACCTCCGAGCTGTCGGGCAGCATGAACTGCTTCAGCCGCAGTCCCACGTTGGCATACTTGATGAAGTCCTTCTCCTCCTGCTTGTGCAGGAAATACGTCGTTGTCATGGCCACGGCAAATAGCACGCAGGCAGCCACCGAGATCACCGTAACGATATGAGGCCTTACTCCCAGCCAGAACGACTTGTTTTCCAGCTTGGCTTCCACCTTCCTCCACGCCTGTTCCGCGTCGAAATCCGTCTTGTCGGGCACCTTTACCGGTGCTTCCATCAACTTCCGCATGCGTTCAAACTCCTCTGCATTGGCCGAAATCCATTCATCCAGAACCTTCTGCTGAGTTCCGGTCAGCTCCTCCTTGGCAAAATACCTGGCAAGCAATTCATTTATATCCTCTTTGCAATTCATATCCTACTCACAATTTACGATGATTGATAAAATGATGACCACAACCGTAGCCAGTGCCAGTCCATGTTTGGCCACGTACGCCCGCAGCATCTTGATGGCCTTTGTCATCTGGTTCTCGATGGTTTTTCCGATAGGTTCAGGTTTTCGGCTATTTCGCGATACTTCATTCCCTGAAGTTTAGCCATTAGGAAAATATCCTTGCATCGGGGCGGCAGTGTGGCCAGTGCCGATTCCAGCACCTCTTCCGGCGACTTTTCATCCTGTTCGTCGTCGTCATCCGCCATGCAGCTTGCCGGCTGATGATAATCCTCTATCGACACCACGTCGTCCCGGCGTTTTCTCAGAAACGAGATACAGCTGTTCCTTACGGCAGTCGTCATGTAGGCGGCGAACTCCTGGTCGGACAAGCTGTCCAGCCCCTTGTTCCACACGCTGATAAACAGCTCCTGCACGATATCTTCCGCATCCTCCTTGTCAGAAACATATCCGCAGGCTATACAGCACAGCCTCGGATAATGCTCCTGAAATCTGGATTTGAATATTTCCTTTCTATAGGCTTTCATTTTATCGCGTCTGCGTTCTAGTTTAAGGGTTAATTAAAATTTCACGCTTACACCTGCTGTCAGGAATCCCTTGTGACCCATTCCGGCTTCTACGAAACCACCGATACGGTCGTTACCTACTCTTAAACCGATAGGGTTTACCTGATAAGCAAATGCTGCATTTAAGTCTGTTTTTTGTGCCGCCTTCTTGCCTGCATCTGTCAGTCCTGTTTCCGAGTGACGTTTCAGGCTCACACCTGCCGAAGCACTACCGTACAGTTCCACCAGTCTACGCTTGAAGTATGTAAATTCCGCTGTGGGCAATACCAGGAAGTTCAGTTCCTTTTCCTTGATAGACGGAGCCGTTTCTCCTGCCAGCATCAGCTTGCTGCTAGTCTGCGAGAATCCCAGGTCGGCACCTACCTTGAAGCGGTTCAGTGCATAGCGGTAACCCAGTCCGTATACCATGGTCGACTTCTGGTCGCTGCGCTTGCTTCCGGTAATCGCGTCACCTAGTCCGATACCCAGTACGTCGACTGTGCTCTGAGTCAGTCCGTCACTAACCGAAAGGCGGAACTCATGCTTGTTTTCCGAAGGAGTAAAGTTCTTACTTGTTTCCTGAGCCTTTGCCAAATTAACACCAGCGAATAAACACAAAGATAATGTAATAAGTTTAATTTTCATAATGTCTAGTTTTTTAATTGGTTGATACTGTTTCTTTTCAAATCACTTTGTTTTTTCAAGTCACTTAGCTAGGTGATTTTGACTAGATAACGCAGCCCCCCGGAAAAACCCCTATGCCTGAATGAAATTTTTTTCGAAAAAAACGATATTTCCCTTTCCCAGACACGAAAGAAGCCGATCCCTTTTCAAGAATAGGCTTCTGTAACTATCTGTAAAACAGTGTGCTTTTGGATGGTCTATATCCCCCTTCGTAAAAAAACGCTTCTGAAAAAAATTTTTTTCTCACACCCGTGAAAAAAAGATTTTTCTCCGCATTAAAGCTTGAAGATACGCTCCATCAGTTTCCATTTTTCCTGCGAAGTCTGTCCCGGAAGCACCTTCTGGTACTTGGACATGTGCTCTTCCCATTCCGCCTGACGAGGCAGCGTAGCCAGTCGCGCATAGTCACGCTCCATATCAAACTCGTCCGTCGTATCCATGATCATGAACAAGCGGTTGCCGTAGATGTAAATCTGCATATCTACGATACCCACTTCGCGGATGCCCGCCTTCACTTCCTCCCACACGTGCGCATGTTCTGCCACGTAGGCCTCTATCAGCTCCTTGTCGTCGTAGAGGTCGAGTGTCTGACAATATCTTTTCATAAATTCGGTCTTTAGTTATGTTTGTTTCGTTCTGTTTGTCTTTTATTTAGTCTTCAGTCTTGTTGTTCGTCGGAACAAAGCATCCTCGTCGGTGCTAGTCCCTGCGGAAAATATCCCGTGTATACACCTTCTCCTTCACGTCGTCCAGACACGCATCGTAGCGGTTGGCGATGATAGCCTGCGATCTCTTCTTGAACTCCTCCAGGTTGTTTACAACCTTCGAGCCGAAGAACGTCGTTCCGTCCTCCAGCGTCGGTTCGTAGATGATGATGGTCGCCCCTTTCGCCTTGATCCGCTTCATCACCCCCTGAATGGAACTCTGGCGGAAATTATCGCTGTTCGACTTCATCGTCAGGCGATACACCCCGATGACACATTCCTTTTCCTCCTGCGGATTATAGTCCCCGTGATTATAATAATCGTAATACCCCGCTTTCTTCAGAACCTGATCGGCAATGAAATCCTTGCGTGTACGGTTGCTCTCCACAATCGCCTGAATCAGATTCTCCGGCACATCCTGATAGTTGGCCAGGAGCTGCTTTGTATCCTTCGGCAGACAGTAGCCCCCGTAGCCGAACGACGGGTTGTTGTAATGCGATCCGATGCGCGGGTCCAAACAGATACCCTGAATGATGGCCTGCGTATCCAGTCCCTTCACCTCCGCATACGTATCCAGTTCGTTGAAATAGCTGACACGCAGCGCCAGATACGTGTTGGCGAACAGCTTCACTGCCTCTGCCTCCTTCAGTCCCATGAATAGCGTATCGATGTTTTCCTTGATAGCCCCTTCCTGAAGCAACGCCGCAAACTCGTGCGCCTTCTCTTCCAGATGCTCGCCTGCGATGGCCTGAATTGCCCTGTTCTCCTCGTCGCGTCCCTCTATCAGCTTCGGGCATCCCACGATGATGCGGCTGGGGTAGAGGTTGTCGTACAGCGCCTTGCTCTCACGCAGGAACTCCGGCGAGAACAGTAGGTTGAACTTCTTTCCCGCCAGGGCAGGAGAGGTACGGAACTTTTCCGCATACTTCACGTACAGGCTGCGGCAGTACCCCACGGGAATGGTACTCTTGATGACCATCACCGCATCCGGATTCACCTCCAGCACCAGGTCGATGACCTCCTCCACGTGCGACGTATCGAAATAATTCTTCACCGGATCGTAGTTCGTAGGAGCCGCAATCACCACAAAGTCCGCTTCCCGGTAAGCCAAAGCCCCGTCGAGCGTAGCCGTCAGGTTGAGTTCCTTCTCCGCCAGATACTTCTCGATATACTCATCCTGTATCGGGCTGATACGTTTGTTTATCTTCTCCACCTTTTCAGGAATCACGTCGACAGCCACCACCCGGTGATGTTGCGACAGCAAAGTAGCGATGGACAGGCCTACATAACCCGTTCCCGCTACGGCGATAGTATAGTCTTTCATCATGAAATTTCTCTTTGTTTACAAAGCTAATATAAAATATCAGACCAGTCAAACGAAATTTGTGCATCTTTCTGTAAATATTTTCGCAAATACCGTTTCCGTAGGCCTCGCGGTGGAGGCAGTCACGTTTCCCGCCGGACGGAGTCCTGCAAAAAAAAGCGGGTGAGCCTGAAAAGCTCACCCGCTTTAAAAAGACAGTTATGTATCAGAAGTTTCCTTTATTGGCATTATCCCACCAAAGATGTGTACCACCCTTATCGCCCGAGATACCGTTCTTGCTGGTATTTTCCTTGTTCAGCAGTTCCAGACCCATGGTGATACCTTGAGCATTTGTATCATAAGCATTGCTGCTGTAGATGACACGACGCAGACCTTCTTCCTTGTTTACGCCTCCGTTACTTTCATCTACATAAGCCGGGAACAGATGCGGATAGCCGGTACGGCGCTGTTCAGCCCATGCCTCGATTGACAACGGGAACAATGCAAAGTATTTCTGTGTGATGATACGTTCTAGTTTAGCTTCCTTGTCGGCACTTTCATCCCATTTTACGCACAGTTTGTTTACAGCCGGAGTATTCAGTTTCGGATCTACTGGATCGACGAAATCAATTTGAGTAGTCGTACCGTTGATGTAAGCATCCACTGCACCTTCTTCGTAGGCACTTACACCCGCATACTTGCCACGGTAGCTCAGTTCGTTTGCCATGGAAACACGGATACCATCCTCGTACAGGCTCTGTACACTTGCTGAACCGATGTCCCAGCGCAATTTTGCTTCAGCCAGCAGGAAGTAAGACTCGGCAGCCTTGAAGATAGGCAGCGGCATGGAATAGACACCGATGCTGTTCTGCGGGTCGATCCACTGAGAGAAATTCGCCCAGTTGTTCGGCTTGCCCGGCAGACCACTTGCAAAGCGGATACCTAAGTATTGTGTATTAGCCGGTACGGCTACTTTACCATTCAGATCGATTACATCGGCAGTGTTCTTGGTCATGTACAGCGGCTGGCGCGGATCCTTCATGCCCGACATCAACGTAACCAGGTTCGCGTTGAAACCGCAGTCACCCCAGTTGAACATCAGCCACATTTCGTTTTCCAGACTCTTGTCGATGACGATGTCCTTGTTCACCGTTGCCAGCGTGTTGGCAGCAGCTTCTGTTGCCACCTGCTTCAAGTCAATACCGGCTTCCTTCATTTCTGCTTCACGTTTCGACAGGCGGAGTGCCATACGCAGTCTCAATGTATTGGCAATCTTTATCCACAAGTCCGTATCTGCACTACACCAGATATCGAAAGTAGCTAGTGTCAGCTTTTCACTTTCGCTCATGCCCTTAATGTCTGTAATCGCTTTGTTCAGGTCTTGCAACATGGAAACGAATAATTGTTGCTGGCTGTCGAAAGGATAATACGATTCATATTCACCCGACAGGATTGAGCTGTAAGCCAGAGGGCCATAAGCATCAGTCGTCATCAGTGTACCATACGCTTGTACGATACGCATTACACCAGACAATCCTAACGTTCCTTTCTGGTCACAGTCGGCAATGATACGGCGTGTATTATTGAAGATGTGCAAGTAATAATTTTCGTACATACCTCCACTATGTCCACGGTTTTCTCCCATATCCCCGTTGGTAAAGTTACCGTTTGGTGTCATGAAATACCCGCTGTACAAGTCGATGGTCAGGTTAGTCCAGAACTGGAACATATTCTGCTGCGGCGGATAGCAGTACTGCATCGGTTCGGCACATTGTGCAGAGAAAGGCAGATCATTTGGGTCGACTTGTACACTGTTTGTGTTCAGATCTTCAAAACTATCTGTACATGAAGTCATCAAGTTACCTCCTAACCAAGGAAGAGCCAACAAAATGGCATATTGATAAATTTTATTTCGTTTCATAATCAGGCATTTTAGAAGTTAAGTTTCAAATTCAGACCAAAGCTGCGAGAGGTTGGCAACGCAAACATGTCCACACCTTGTACACCGTTACCGGTACCTGCTGATACATCTGGGTCCATAGGTGCATCTTTGTAGAAGAAGAACAAGTTACGTCCGATGATGGCTGCTGTCAGGTTCTTTCCTGCACCGAATAAATTACGGAATGTATATCCTAAGCTCAATTCACGCAGACGTACGTTTGTTGCGTCGTATACATAAAATTCGTTGGCATACGGACTGTTGAAGTTGCTGGCACCTGTTGTGGTATACCATGCTTTCGGTTCGAATTCTACGCCATCTACTACCACCTTGCCTGCATTACGGGCTTCACCACTTCGTTTAGAAACGCCCCAGCCGTCCAGCGTAGCTTCCGTCATAGACAATACCTTGCCTCCGAACTTGCCGTCGATCAGGAACGACAGAGTGAAATCTTTGTAATGGAAGGTATTCGACCATCCGGCATTGAATTTCGCATTCATGTTGCCTGCATAAATCATATCAGTAGTTGTATCACCGCTTACAATCGGGTTGCCGGTCGCAGCATCCTTCATCGGTTTGCCGTTTTCGTCACGCATGATGTGGCGGACATACAAGTCACCGTACGAGCCATCCTTCTTCAGGATAATCTTGGCACCGCCGAAGTCTGTCAGTGTCAGTCCGTTTGGCAGGTCATCCACCAGTTCCACAATCTTGTTCTCGTTGTACGAGAAGTTCAGGTCGGTACTCCAGCTGAAGTTTTCATTGAACTGCTGATACCATCCTGCCGTAAATTCGAATCCCTGGTTCTGCACGTTACCCGCATTGACATACCGGTTGCGCAAGCCCGATTCATACGGAGCAGCCACCGAGAAGAACTGATTTTTTGTATTCGTCTTATAGTAAGTCAGTCCTAATGTCAGTCGGTTCTGGAAGAATGTACCGTCGAAGCCAACTTCTATAGAGTGCGTCTTTTCCGGTTTTAATGTACGGAATGGAGCATTTTCCGGAGGAGTAATAGAACCCTGCGACTGCAAGGAGTAGAGCAGGTTACTCATGAATACCGGTACGTCGTTACCCACGATAGAGTAGCTGGCACGAACCTTGAGCAGGTTCACGTTCTTGCCCAAGTCGACAAATCGGTCGAGCAGGAAGCTACCGCCGATAGACGGATAGAAGAACGAACAGCTTTCTGTGAAAGCCAGCGCTGAAGACCAGTCGTTACGTACAGATACATCGACGAACAAGCCATCCTTATAGCCGAACTGAGCTGTAGCGAATACGGCATTCAGGCGTTTTTCGGTATTCCAGTTATCATTCTTGCCAATGGTAGACATGTTGCCGTAATAGTTGTTCGGTGTGAAGATATTCGGATAATACACGTTACCGTTGCCCGGTGAAGTAAACTGCGTACCTTCCGCCCATAAGTCCACATGCGATGTCTTACTCTTGGTGAAGCTGGAACCTGCCGTAGCCGAAACCAGGAAATCATTGAATGTATGGCTATAGCTCAGCAATATATCACCGTACAGCTGGTCGCTGAAATAACGGTTATCCTTCATACGTCCCATCGGATACAAGTTGGCGATACTAGACGCATACAGGTTATGCTGCCAGCGTTCTTCACCTCTTTCGTAACGCATACGTCCCTGGATGTTCCAGTCCTTGTTGATATCCCACTTGATGCTTCCGCCGAATTCATAACGGTTGCGGTCCGTAATCGGCGTTTGTCTGTTCAGTGTCCAATATGGGTTACTATACTGTTGCAGCCCGGTATTCGTCCAGTTTTGGATATTGATACCTCTTGATATATCGTACACCTCGTAATTATTCTTATAATAATTCCAGTCTTCACCTCTTGGGAACAAATACACACCTGTCAGCGGGTTGAACAAGAATCCCGCAGCCGCCTGATTCTTTACATACTGATTAGTATATTTCGCGCTGAAATCAATGTGTACGCTCTTCAGTACATTGAACCCTACCTTCGAGTTCAGGTTATGGCTACGATACGTATTGCTTGGTGTCATACCTTCTGAGTACACATTACTGTAAGAAAAATACGCCTGAATATTATCATTACCGCCAGCCAGCGAAACAGAGTTGTTCGTTGTAAATCCCGTACGATAAAATTCTTTTGCATAGTTCGGTGCTTCAGTCGAGAGCTTGTCTCCCCAGCTGTATGTACCGTTGTCACTCATTCCATAGATGTTCTGGAATTCCGGTAACACCATTGGTGTTTCCATCGTAGTATTGCTGGATACATTGATTGAAACCTTGCCCGACTGAGCTGATTTCGTGGTAATCATAATTGCACCATTGGCAGCTACGGCACCATACAGAGCGGCAGCAGAAGCACCTTTCAGTAAGGTGATGGAGGCAATATCATCCGGATTGATGGTCGACATCACGTCACCACCGTCTCGTTCACCACCATAGTTGCTGCTTACCTGTGCACCGGAAACACTGTTCATTACCGGTACACCGTCTACTACGATCAACGGCTGGTTACTACCGCTGATAGACTTGTTACCACGGAACAAGATTTTAGAAGAACCGCCGGCACCAGTAGAGTTCGGAGTAATCATCAAACCGGCACTCTTGCCTTGCAGAGAGTTGATCATGTTCACACTCTTGATGTCGTTTACGTCACTGCCGCCCACTGTCTGTGCAGAATAAGTTAGCGTTTCCGATTGGCGCTGGATACCCATTGCCGTTACAACGACTTCACCTAAAGTTTCCGTATCCGAAACCATTGATACATTGATTGTCTTTCTTCCATTTATCTTCTCCTCAACGGTTTTCATGCTGATATATGAAAAGACCAGCACGTCATTGGGTCCTACAGTAATTGAATAATTACCGTTTAAATCGGTTACTGTACCATTAGTGGTCCCTTTTACTAATACATTTACTCCAATGAGAGGATCGCCCATCTCTTTGCTGGTAACATTACCAGTTACGGTAATAGTCTGAGCATAAATCCCCGTCAAGAACATTCCTATCAGGAACATTGTGACTACTAGAAATGATCGCTTTTGCATAGTTAAACAATTAAGGTTAATACTTTATTCTTGATTTAAGGTTATGATTTATTTAAAGTATGTACCTCGTATAGTCTTTGTATTTGTAGCAAGCGGATGATCTCGTATAGTCTTTGTATTTTGCTGTGTGTAGCTACAGATGTGTTTTTTTCGTATATTTTTATTTTGTTATCTTTCTACTAAGATATATATTATTATTTTAAATGAATAGAAGCTGAATAAAAAATATATTGCTTATAATGTTTTTTAACGTTCTCCTCTCTCTCTTCGGCTTTTATTTATTCAGGAAAGTCAATCTGTCGGATTTTATTTCTATGCCATGTGATGGCTTGAATAGCTGTAGAATTTCTGATAACTATTGAGGTGCTTTCTCAACAAGCTTTACAGAACTACTTTATTTTTTGTACAAAAAATCTAATGATTTGTACAAATTTTCAGAAAATGTCGGGACGTTTTTCTGTATTTGCCTTCATGTTTTATAGAGACGTTGCCTGTTTGGGGCAAAGAAACTTCCGGTGGCATAAAGATACGTACACTTTGTGGCTAAAATAAATTCACTATATTTGTAAACCTGTCAACTATTGGGCGGGGATATGCGTTGTAATCTGTACTTGCAGGCAAATAATATCATTAGGTAAATTCAGAGAGTATGCAGACAATACTGATTGTAGAAGATGAAAAGCGAGTGGCCGACCTGCTGAAAGCCGGACTGGAAGAGAACGGTTATCAGACAATGGTGGCATACGACGGAGCTATGGGGCTACGTCTTTTTCAGGCTTATTCTTTCCAGCTGGTTATATCAGACATTATCTTGCCGAAGATGGACGGATTCGAGCTTTGCAAGGAGATTCGCCGCCTGAATGAAAAGGTACCTATACTGATGCTGACCGCTTTGGGTTCTACCGATGACAAACTGGATGGTTTCGATGCGGGAGCAGACGACTATATGACGAAACCGTTCGATTTCCGGGAACTGACGGCGCGTGTAAAGGTATTGCTGAAACGGAATAAAGAAGTGGTAGCCGATACGCCTGAGCAGATTGAGTATGCCGACTTAACAATCAATCGGAGCCTCAGGGAGGTGAAACGGCAGGGGAAAGCGATAAAGCTGTCGCCGAAAGAATACAACCTGTTGCTGTATATGGTTGAAAACGCAGAGAAAGTCATCAGTCGCGTAGAGATTGCCGAAAAAGTATGGAATACGCATTTCGATACCGGAACGAATTTCATCGATGTGTATATCAATTACCTGCGAAAGAAAATCGACAAGGAGTTTGATGTCAAGCTCATTCATACGAAACCCGGTATCGGTTTCATTTTAACGGATAAGTTATGAAAATAAAAACGAAACTGACTTTACAGAATACGTGTGTTACGGCGGCCGTTTTTCTGCTGTGCATGGTGTTGATTTATCTGGTAAGCGAACATACGCGCAGCAAGACGTTTTTCCACGACCTGAAAAGTGAGGCAGTGACAAAGGCGCATTTGTTTCTTCAGAATCAGGTAGATGCACAGACCATGCAGTCTATTTATCTGAACAACAAGAAGTTTATCAACGAAGTGGAAGTGGCTGTCTATTCTGCCGACTTCCAGATGCTTTATCACGATGCGGTACAGAACGATATTATCAAGGAAGACCGTGCCATGATAGACCGTATTCTGAAAGAAAAGGAGATGGAGTTCTATATTGGCAAGTATCAGGCTGTGGGAATACGCTATTCGTTCGGAGGGAAAGACTACATTGTAACGGCCGTTGCTTACGACGGATATGGCTACGATAATTTGCTGGAGTTGCAGAAAACGTTGGTCGTCTTGTTTGTTGTCGGATTGTCGTTGCTGTTTGCAGCAGGGTATTTTCTTGCCCGTGCGTCGCTGAAACCGATTCGGGATATTGTGAAAGAAGCAGAAACCATTACGGCATTGCATATTAACCGGCGGCTTCCTGTGAAAAACGAAAAAGATGAACTGGGAGAACTGAGTACGGCTTTCAATGCTTTGCTGGAGCGCTTGGAGGTATCGTTCAACTCGCAGAAAATGTTTGTCAGCAATGTGTCGCACGAACTGCGTACGCCGCTGGCAGCCCTGATAGCAGAGCTGGATTTGTCGTTGCAGAAGGAACGAAGCGGGGAGCAGTACAGGCAGGCAATGCAGAACGTGTTGCTCGATGCTCGCAGAATGACGAAGCTGATAGACGGCTTGTTGAATCTGGCGAAGGCCGACTATCAGAAGGAGCATATCAAGATGCAGGAAATCCGGCTGGACGAATTGTTGCTGGACGCTCGGGAATTTATTTTGCGTGCTCATCCAGATTATCACATCGATTTGTTGTTCGAACAGGAGGAGGCAGAGGATGACCGTCTGATTACGGTGAAAGGGAATCTGTATCTGCTGAACATTGCTTTCTCGAATCTGATTGAAAATAACTGTAAGTATTCTGCCGACAAGTCTTCGTTTATCCAGATATCTTACTGGGATAAGTGGACCATCGTACGTTTGTCGGATGCGGGCATCGGAATGTCGGAAGCCGACAAGCAGCATCTGTTTACCTTGTTCTATAGAGGGGAACAGGAGAAGATGGCGGAAGGACATGGTATCGGCATGACGCTGTCGCAGAAGATTATTCATCTGCATCAGGGAAATATCAGTGTACATTCGGAGCAGGGCAAGGGAACGACTTTCGTCATTGAACTTCCGCATATATAGGATTTATATTTTAACAATGAGGCGTGAAAAAGAAAATAAACACGCCCATTTAAGTTGCATAACTGGCTGTTTTCTAATAGCTAAGTATCTGTTTGTGTATTTTTCTAATAGTTTTCTAATACCACTCTAATTGTTTTCTAACTGTCTTTTTGCAGTGTCCGTTCTACTTTTGCAGCGTGAAAAAGATACATGGTAGTAACTTGTAAACGAAGTATGACAATGTGGAAGGACAAGAAGCGTAAGACACAGTTCGCTTTTAATGCCGAGAAGGTATTTTTGGCGGCAGCTCAGCCATTGGACGCTGTATTCAGTTATTTTCAGACTACTCCGGCGGGAATCAGTGTGGAAGAAGTAGAGGAAAGACAGTCGCTTTATGGCAAGAATGAAGTGGAACATGAAAAGAAGAAAAATCCGGTTTCTACCTTCATCAAGACGTTTATTAATCCGTTTATCGGTGTTCTGACGATTTTGGTTATCATTTCGTTCGTGCTGGATGTGCTGCTTGCCGATCCGGGAGAACAGGACTGGACGGCTATTATCATCATTTCCGTGATGGTAGTGTGCAGCGCCATTCTCCGTTTTCGTCAGGAGTGGAAGGCAAACATGTCGAGTGAAGCGTTGCTGAAGATGGTGACCAACACGTGTTATGTGAAACGTGCTGGAAGTCACGACGAAGAAATCAGCATTGCCGAACTGGTACCCGGAGATATTGTGATGATAGCTGCCGGTGACATGATTCCGGCGGATATCCGTATCGTTGAGGCAAAGGATTTGTTTGTCAGCCAGTCTTCGCTTACCGGAGAGTCGGATCCGATTGAAAAGTGTCCGGTACCGAAAGGAGAGAAGTACAGCAAGGGTAGCGTGGTAGAGCTGGACAACATTTGCTTTATGGGTTCGAATGTGGTGAGCGGTTCGGCTACGGGAATTGTTTTTGCTACGGGAAACAATACGTATCTGGGAACGATTGCCAAAGGGATTATCGGACATCGGGCGGCAACGGCTTTCGACAAAGGCATCAGTAAGGTGAGTTTTCTGCTGATCCGTTTCATGCTGGTCATGATTCCCTTTGTCTTTTTGGTGAACGGACTGACAAAAGGTGACTGGCTGGAGGCTTTTATCTTTGCGGTATCGGTGGCTGTCGGATTGACTCCGGAGATGCTTCCGATGATTGTGACAGCCAATCTGTCGAAAGGGGCGGTAGCCATGTCGAAGAAAAAAACGATAGTGAAGGATTTGAATGCAATTCAGAATTTCGGCGCTATGAATATTTTGTGTACCGACAAGACGGGTACGCTGACATGCGATCAGATTGTTTTGGAAAAATACATCAACGCCGATGGCTCAAGCGACAACGATAAGCGTATTTTGCGCCACGCGTTCTTTAACAGTTTCTTTCAGACTGGTTTGAAGAATCTGATGGATAAGGCCATCCTTTCGCATGTGAAGGATCTTGATCTGGAACACTTGAAGGATAATTACAAGAAAGTTGACGAAATCCCGTTCGATTTTACTCGCCGGCGTATGTCGGTTGTGGTGGAAGATAAACAGGGAAAACGGCAGATTATCACCAAGGGAGCGGTAGAAGAAATGCTCGAAATTTGTTCGTATGCCGAATTTGAAGGGAAGGTGCAGCCCTTTATGCCCGAACTGAAACAGAAGGCAAAAGAAATCAGTGAGCAGATGAACAAGCAGGGAATGCGGGTCATTGCCGTGGCACAGAAGAGTTATCTGGACAAGGAATGTAATTTCTGTGTGAAGGATGAGAACGAAATGGTGCTTATCGGGTATCTGGCGTTTCTCGATCCTCCTAAGCAGTCGGCGGCAAGTGCCATCCGGCAGTTGCACGAGCATGGCATTGAAGTAAAAATCTTGTCGGGAGATAACGATGCCGTGGTACGTACTATTGCCCGTCAGGTAGGCATTGAAACGGGAAATGCGCTTACCGGACCGGAACTGGCTGCAATGAGTAGCGAAAAGCAGCATAAGGCTGTCCGTGAAACGACGGTTTTCTCTAAGCTGACTCCTATTCAGAAAACGCAGATTATTTCTATCTTGCAGGACCAGCAGAATACGGTTGGCTTTTTAGGCGACGGCATTAATGATGCATCGGCGTTGCGTCAGTCGGATATTGGTATCTCTGTCGATTCGGCTGTGGATATTGCAAAGGAGAGTGCGGACATTATTCTGCTGGAAAAGGATTTGATGGTGCTGGAAGATGGTGTACTGGAAGGCCGCAAGACGTTTGGAAATATCACGAAGTATATCAAGATGACGGCAAGTTCCAATTTTGGAAATATGTTCAGCGTCATGGCTGCCAGTGCTTTCTTGCCTTTCCTGCCCATGTTGCCTATTCACTTGCTTATACAGAATCTGTTGTACGATATTTCGCAGACTACCATTCCGTTCGACCGTATGGATGCCGAGTATCTGCGCAAGCCTCGTAAGTGGGATGCATCCGATTTGAGCCGGTTCATGATCTTTATCGGTCCGATCAGTTCGGTTTTCGATATTGTGACGTATTTGGTGATGTGGTATGTGTTCGACTGTAACTCGCTGGCGCATCAGACTCTTTTTCAGTCGGGATGGTTCATCGAAGGACTGCTTTCGCAGACATTGATTGTGCACATGATTCGTACGCGGAAAATTCCGTTCATACAGAGTTGTGCATCCTGGCAGGTTACCGGTCTGACCTTTCTGATTATGGCTATCGGCATTATCATTCCGTTTACTCCTTTTGGAAGTTCTATCGGGCTGGGAGCATTGCCGTTAAGCTATTTCCCATGGTTGTTCGGTATTTTACTTTCTTATTGCATACTGACACAGCTCGTGAAGAACTGGTATATCAGGCGATTTGTAAAATGGTTATAGCAAAAAAAATTCGTACTAATGTTTTTTATGCTGCAATGTCAATGATTACTTTCTATAGTCATAGTCTTGCAGCACAGGAAACGGGTATAGCCTATACATCCGAATCCCAGACCGATTTCAGGAAAGGAACAAAGTGGGTGAATCTGCTCCGGGCAGAGTTTGAGTTTCCTATAGGAAAAAATTTCGGCATGGAGATGGCTTCAATCAGTATTGCCGAAACACATGAGAGGCCTTTGATAGACGACTGGCAGGGATTTTCTAATATTGAGGAAGAAAATACTCCATTGGCGTTGGCTGTATTGGGTATAAGGTGGCAGTTAAAAAAGTCGTTTCTGTTTGTAGGAGTTCGTAATTTGAATGAAGACTATTTTACATCTCCTTATACTTCCTTGTTTACCAATAGTTCGTGTGGCATTTTCCCTACATTATCTGTAAATTATCCCATTGCCAATTATCCTCTGGCTTCGATAGGAATAGACTATAAGTATAAAGGAAACAGATGGAGTTTTGAGGCTTCTGCTTACAATGGAGTGGGGTATAAAAGACTGACCGGACGTGAGAATGTCTTTCGTTTCTGTCCTGAAAGTGATGGCATACTGGGGATATCAACAATTAATTATCAGAACAATGGCAGCAGTTATTATATGGGTTTTGCTTTACGTAACGGGATGTCTGCTTGTTATGAGAAGGGAACTGAAGAGTCGAAAGAAAAAAAAGAATGGAATGCGTTAGTATGGGGATATGCAGAGCAGAATTTGTCAGCTCATTGGCATGCATTGATTCAATACTCGGTTAATCCTACAGTCTTAAAAGGTTGCCGGAGCTATGCTGGTGGTGCTCTGGTATTGCATTGTGGCAAACTGGAAAGTGGGGTGTTTGCCGGTTATGCAGGTTTTGCTGAAGGAAACGAATGGAGTGGTGAACTGACCTGCCGGATTGCTTGTTTGCATAACATGTATATACAGCCGGCTTTTCATGTGATAAAAAACAGTCGGGTACATGGCTGTATCGGATTACTCAGATTAGGGTACGAGATACGAAAGCCGTAAAGCCGTTTACTTGGCTATTTTAAAAAAATTCTCTATATCCTGCTGGATTTTTTTGTATAGAGGCGATGACTGGTAATGAGGATTTTTTCGGATTACTACTTCCACGTCGATCTGGCTACGCTGATATGCCGTGAGTTCGTTGTGGAGTTGTACATCGTGCAGCGCCAGGTCGTGTATTTGCTGCTCTCGTTCACGACGCAATACCGTACATACCGGAACCAGCAGACGCAGGACTACATTGTCCATGATGTGATGTCCTTGGATGAACATGTAGGTATTGTCCGGATAGACTCCCAGCGTACGGAATTCTTTTTTCATATCTTCTATTTCATCGAGGGCAGCCGCATGACGCTTTTCCAGTTCATGAAGTTTACGGTTGACTTTCTTCGACATGATTTCGAGGCTTTTCTCCGGATGACGTGTACTGACCTGATCCAGTTTTACGAAGGAACAGAAATCGAGCAGTGAAAATTCCGACAGGTTGTGCTGACGATAGAACCATACCGACCAGACAAAAAGAGGATAGGCTATTTCCGAATACAGCTTCATGAAAGCCGGAAAGTCAATCAGTTTATGGTCGTTCAGGGTAGCTGTGACACATACTTCGTGTAATCCTTCGGCATAGCAATGGTAATTTTCGATGGCGTATGCATAGGTTTGCAGTACGTAAGGACTGTTGATAATGTAACGTGATGTTTGTGTCCTTCCCTGAAGCAGGTAGTCATAATCACTGTCTACACAGGCTATCATGTTTTCTCCGAGGTGACTACCCAGTTCGTTCATCAGAACGGTCTTTTTCCCTTTGGCTAGAGAGCTGCGTGAGGGCAACATAACCTCAAAATAACGTTTGTCGTTTTCATATTCGGCCAAAAGGGAACGCCAGAAAGAAACATCGTCGTAACTTTCTACATAGGCAACGATTTTCCTTCGTGCCTGTTTGGGCTTCAGACTATTGGCGGCTCCAATATAGAGTGAAGTAAGATTGTCTGTGAGTCTTTTTCCCATAGCCGTAATTGTTTTAACGAGTTGTTATATCACTTACTTCGGTTACTGCATCCAGCCATCCGTTCATGATGAGAGCCGGGGAGTGAGTGGTGAGTATAATTTGTACATTCGGGTTCAAGCTCCGGATAAGTGCGATAAGCCGTTGCTGCCATTCTACATGAAGTGAGATTTCTGGCTCATCCATGAATAAGGCAAAGGGCTGGTTGTCTTGCACCAGTACAGTCAACAGAATGACAAGCATTTGTTTCTCTCCGGATGAAAGTTGGTACGGAGTCAGTGTATCACCGTCTTGTTCGAATAATATTTCGTTGCTTTTGCGGTTTATCTTCTTGCCTGTTTCGCTGAACAAATCGTCTATCAGATCCTGGAATTTGGTCTTAGGACGTGAAACATCTGCTGCGCGTGCCTGGCTTTCTGTTACTCCACTGGTGAGCAGCTCAATAATCCGGTTTCCGATATTTACCTGATAGTCGAGATACCGGCGCTGTAACTGATACAGTTGCCAGTCTAATTCTGTCTTGACATTTGCATTTCCAATTTTTTCCAGTAAGTCGGAATTAATAAGCGGACGGTCGAAACTGCGAATCACATCGAAGCGGATGAAGTTGGCATCCTCGGGAGAAAAGATAAACGAAACACCCGGTTGAACTCCGTTGGTGAGCGCATGTCCTTCCAGTTCGTTGAGGTAACGTACAGAATTATTCAGAATCGTACTTTTGCCGATTCCGTTTATACCACTCAGAATATTGACATCCGCACGCAAGTTCCACGAAATATTCTTTCTTCCCCACAGGCCTTTAATCTCAATACGTTTAATATAGTCAGCTTGTTTCCTCATGGTTACATTATTTTTATAGCCTCTAAACAAAAGTACGCATAATCCGGGAATAAATCAATGTTTCCGCCGCTCTTTTTTCGAAGAACTCTTACCTTTGCAAAAGGAAAAAATCAAGATTGACGTCACGTATGGCTATAACCTTATGTGACGGATGTGTAAGATGATTGGTGTATGAAAGAAAATACGACTATAAAATCTCCGATACTTTATTTGCAGCATCAGTATGAATTGTTGCAGATGGAGTACGAATATGAAAAGGAACAGTTCAAGCAACAGACAGAGCTGATGGGAATAGGACGGAAAATCAAACGTGGAATGTGCTGGTATCCGTTGAATTTGGGGCGGAATTATTACAATGCCCTTAATCAGTTGGTCGTAGAGGTTGAACGGCGGGAGGATAAGGAAATTGAGCATCAGTTTGAGTATGGTCGTCCGGTCTGTTTCTTCACACAGGATATATCGGGTAAGCTGAATTACCTGAATTTCGTAGCGACGGTGAATTATGTGGATGAAGACCGTATGGTGGTGATTCTTCCTTCTGTAGACGCTTTGCTTGCCTTGCAGAGTAAGGAGGTACTGGGGGGGCAGTTGTATTTCGATGAAACCAGTTACCGGCTGATGTTTGAAGCCTTGAAGCAAGTAATAAGTGCCAAGAACAACCGTCTGGCAGAATTGCGTGATATTTTTCATGGAACTCAGCCCGTTTCCACTTTTTCATTCCAGCCGGTACGTTTCCCGTGGTTGAACCGTACGCAGGAGGAGGCAGTAAACAAGGTACTTCATGCCAAGGATGTGGCAATCGTACACGGACCTCCCGGAACGGGTAAAACCACCACGCTGGTAGAAGCTGTCTACGAAACGCTACATCGTGAAAATCAGGTACTGGTGTGTGCACAGAGTAACATGGCAGTTGACTGGATCAGCGAGAAGCTGGTCGACCGTGGAGTGAGTGTGCTGCGTATCGGAAATCCCAGTCGGGTAAACGACAAGATGCTTTCGTTTACTTACGAGCGGCGTTTCGAGTCGCATCCCGATTATCCGCAACTGTGGAGTATGCGTAAGGCTATTCGCGAACTGTATGCCCGAATGCGGAAGGGAACGGACCGTGAAGCCATTCGGCAAAAGATAAATTCTCTGAAAGATCGTGCCACGGAACTGGAAATACGTATCAATGAGTCGCTGTTTGCAGAGGCTCGAGTCATTGCGTGTACATTGGTAGGCAGTGCCAACCGTCTGCTGATGGGACAGAAATTCGGCACGTTGTTTATTGATGAGGCTGCACAGGCGTTGGAACCGGCATGCTGGATTGCCATCCGAAAGGCAGACCGTGTGATTCTGGCCGGCGATCATTGTCAGCTTCCTCCTACGGTAAAAGCTCCGGAAGCGCTTCGGGCAGGGTTGGGGCATACGTTGATGCAGACCATCGTGAAAAACAAGCCTGAAACGGTTTCTCTGTTGAAACTTCAGTATCGGATGAATGATGAAATCATGCGCTTTTCGTCTGAATGGTTTTATGGAGGCATGTTACAATCGGCTCCCGAAGTAAAATATCGGAGTATACTCGATTTCGATACTCCCATCGAATGGATAAATACGGAGGGAATGGACTGCAATGAGGAGTTTGTCGGTGAGAATTATGGACGTATCAATAAACCCGAGGCAGAGTTGTCTATTGCCCAGTTAAAGGAGTATATTACCAAAATTGGTCGGGAGAGGTTTCTGAGTGAACGAATTGATGTAGGTTTGATTTCGCCTTACAAGGCACAGGTGCAGTATTTGCGTCGGCTGGTTCGGAATGATGCCTTTTTCAAGCCTTACCGGCAGGCGATAACCATCAATACTGTCGATGGCTTTCAGGGGCAGGAGCGTGATGTTATTCTCATCAGTCTGGTGCGTGCCAATGAAGAAGGGCAGATTGGTTTTTTGAATGATTTGCGTCGTATGAATGTAGCTATTACTCGTGCCCGTATGAAGCTGATTATATTGGGAGATGCTTCTACACTGACCAGACATGCTTTCTACAAAAAGTTGTATGGATATATCGAGAGCCTGCATGAATCGTATTGATACAGGTAAGTGTCTTATCGTATAAAAAAGGCTCTTCTTTCTACTTCCGTTTAATAATTGGAAGCGAAAGAAGAGCCTTTTGCTGTATGAAAGAGTTTGATTTTAGTTAACTAGAAGTCGTTTCTTCTTCCTGTATGCTTTCAGACGGTCCATAGCATGCTTACGGCTCAGCATAATCTGGCGCCGGTATACAAAGCAGGTTGTGAAAAAGTAAACGACGGTCTGTATCCATAATGCTCTGATTTGCGGTAAGGTATCGTGTAATGTCGCTCCCATGGTATTGATATGAACGTAACCGTTTATACCAAAAGTGGATGGGAATATCCAGGAGAAGATTTCCCAAAACTTGGGTACGGCCGCTCCTGGCCACGATATACCTGATATGAACAACAGAGGTACGGAGGTGAATACGAAAATCAGCATGCACGATTCTCTGTGGTGGATGAAAATCGAGCAAGTCATGGCAAAGAAAATACATGCCAGCAAGTAAGGCAGTGTAAACCAGAACAGCGTTGCAGGTTGTGCAAGCTGTACCAGACTGAACAGTTTGGGAACGACGCACAGAATATATGCCGCCATGACAGCGTAAATCATCAGGTAGGCCAAAGACTTGCCCATGACGATGCGTAAGGTTCCCTGATATTGTCGGCTGATAGGAACGAGATCGCGGAAACGGTTCGTTTCACGTGCCGTACCTGCTGACAGACCTACTCCCAACAGTAGTGTTTGTTGTATGATCAGTATCAGTACAGCCGGAATCAGAAAGCTGGCAAATCCGTCTTGTGGATTGAATAGCGAAACCGATTCATATTCTATAGGAGTTGTACTGATTTCATCTTGCCGCTCAGTCGTATTCCCTAAGCGTTTTATCTGAATGTCTTTGTTTATTTTCAGAGAGGTTTCTGTATTTGCCAGCAGAATAGCTTTATAGTACAGCATGCCACTCATGTCGCAATAGATGCTTACATGTGTCTGCTTTCCTTCGGCTATATCGCGGCTGAAGCTTTCGGGTATATAAATAATGCCATATATTTTCTGCTCTTTCAGCAGTTGTTTGGCTTCTTCCATGTCAGCACAATAAGATTGTATGTGTACATCCGGTGTTCCGTCTACCATGCGGATGTATTTTCGGCTGAGGGCAGTGTTGCTTGCATCTATTACAGCAGTGGGGACTTCGCGAACCACTTCATTGGTGTAGATAAAAGCATATATCAGCGGATAAGCCAATGGTACCAGCAGGAAGAAAATCAGTACTCCCTGATCTTTGATGGTAGCTTTAAGCTCTTTTCTGAAAATATAGAATAATCCGTTGAACCCTTGCTGTATTGTATGTCGGAGTGAATATTTTTCCATGAATCAAGCTTTTAAGGAATATAGATATAGTGTAACATAATCGTACGTAATCTTTTCAGTACGAAGAATGGAAGCAGCATAAATATCAGTAGTGCTACCACAGAATGCCATGCATAAATGAGCGGATAACCGTTTAGAGCAAGATTGGCATATAGCAGAAAATAATGCCGTAAAGGAAACAACATGCACAGTGCCTGAAGCGTCGGGTGCATCGCCATTACTGGATAGGTGAATCCTGAAATGGAGAACGACAGAACTCCCCACAATGAGGCGGCGCTGAGTGCCAGACGGAGTGTTCCGAATAATCCGAAAAAGAATATGCCTACTGCCTGCGAAGCAAGAACAAGTAACAGTCCCGCCAAAAGCATGGGGAATATGCCGCTGTTACACGGATAATGCAGGAATCCATAAAGATATACATTATAGAATACAGCGATGATGAAGAAAATGATGGTCTGTGGCAATAGTTTCCCTACCAGTGCTGTGACGATGGAATTATCTGCCATGTGCATCAGTTCCTTTGCTGTATTTTCTTTCACTTCTACGCCTATGGTGTAGGCTGTAACCAGAAAGATGAGCAGCATCAATATTCCTGGGAAAAGTGTATTGCACAAATATACGGAATAGTTCAGCCACGGATTGTTCAGGGCATGTGTATCTATCACAATGGGTTGCAGAAAGGCCATAGCCTGGTCTTCTGTAGCGCCCTTAGCCAGTAAGGTACTTTGTCCGATGGCCGCCGAAGCCAGTTCGCTCATGGTACGTTGGTCTCGGTAAAGCAGTGAGCCGGCTATCAGGTACGAAAAGTTTGTGTAAAAAGAAACTTTAGGCTGTCTGCCTGCGATTGCTTTTTCTGTCGTCCCTTGTGGTATGTAATAGAATGAGTAAATTTCTCCGCGCTGTACAGCTTCTCTGGCTTCGTTAAAGCTATTGTAATGAGCTACAATTTTTGTCTGCTGAAAAGCGTCCAGGTTACGTATGATTGTACGAGTCGTTGAGGTGTTATCTAAATCCACTACACCTGCCGGCATATTGGTAGGTAGTCCGCTGCTCATCAGTGTTGTGAAGAATATATAACTGAAGACAGGGGCTATTACCATGCAGAACAGATACATTGGTTTGGTTGCAATGCGCATTACTTCTCGCTTTGCAATCTGTAACAGGCGTTTATGGATGGTTATTGACATGACTGTTTTTTATTTTTCAATGATAGCCGACATTCCCGGGCGTAAGTTTTCTACAGGCTGTACTGGTTTAGCTTTTACTTCGAATGTTTTCAGGTCAAACTGTCCGGTTGTTTTTGTTGCTTTCCAGGCAGCATAAGTACCTAGGTCTTTCATATAAGTGACCTTGAATGTAACGTTCTTTTCCAAAGCCGGTACATAGGCGCTGATTTCACCTCCTACGGTGAAGTCTTTCAGGTAATCTTCCCGTACGTTGAAAGTTACCCACATGTCATTCATTTGGGCTACATTCATGATGGGAGCACCCGTACCGACCAGTTCGCCTACCTTTGGGAAAATTTCTGTCACTTCTCCGTCGGCAGAAGCGATCAGATAAGTTTCATTGATGTAAGATGTAACTTCGGCTACGGCACCTTTGGCACGTTCTACCTGAGCTGCGGCCATAGTCTTATCTTCACGTTGAGCACCATTCTTGGCCATGGTATATTGTGCATTTGCAGCTCGTTCGGTAGCAGCCATCGCATCATATTGGGCTTTTGCTTCGTCACGTTTCTGGGCCGACATGACTCCTTCTTCATACAGTCTGTTGACACGGTTGTATGATTTCTCGGCTATTTCCAGTCCGGCTTTTGCTTTTTGCCACATTTCGAAGGCAGCCTGGAGTTGTTCGGAACGAGTGCCTCGTATTGCTTTTTCATTTAGGGCTTGTGCCGCTTCTTCTGCAGCTTGTGCTTGCGACAATTTGGCCTGAACATCGGGGGCCTCGAGTATGGCAAGTGTATCGCCTGCCTTAACCTTGTCACCTTCGTCTACCAGGAATTTAAGAATACGTCCCGGTACTTTGCTTGATACACGATATTCGGTCGCTTCTGCTTGTCCTTGAATGATTTCAGGACCTTTTCCGAGGGTAAAGAACCCGATAATGCTTACAATAACAATTACAGCTGCAAGTGTAAAGAATGCCAGCATGATATTGCTGCGTTGAGATTTTTCGGTCATATTGGTTTGTTATTTTAATGTTCCCATTGATTTGTTTAAATATATTTCACTCATTTTCAAATCGATTTGAGCATCGATTTTTCCAGATTGTGCTGAGAGCCAGGCTGTCTGTGCTTCGAGTACGTTACTGGTTGGAATGACTCCTTCCTTAAAGCCCAGGTTAGCATATCGGAGATTTTCTTCAGCTTTTTCCATATTCTTTTCTGCCATGTTCAGCTTTTTGACGGCTTCGTTTACTTTATATGAGCTTTGGGTAACTTGTAGTTCCACTTTCTCCTTTACATCTTCCAGCTGGTAGCGGGCTATATTGGCTTCTGCTTTGGCTGCCTTTACTTTATAAATACCTTCTCCCCAGTGGAATACAGGTATTTTTACAATGACTCCGATTCCCCACATTCCTCTGAATTTATTTTCAAATCCGTTGACTAGTGACGGGTTGGAAAACAAGTAGTTGGCTGTCAGTCCGACAGAAGGAAGAAATTCTGCGCGCGTAACATTGACTTTCTGACGGTAAATCTTTTCTGCAAGCTCCAGTGATTTCAATTCCTCGCGGTTGGCGAAGGCTGTACTTACATTACTTTCTGTATACATATCAGGTAAGGTAAGATTTTCCATATTCTCGTCTGCCAGTCGGATATCTGTGTTTAAGGGGATGCCACAGAGTTGACATAGTACCATTTTCGATAGACTGAGTCCATCTTCTACTTGTGTCAGGGTCATTTCGGCTTCATTTACTTTTACTTTAACACTAAGTTCGTCGGCAGTGGTTGCTACACCTTCTGCAACCATCTTACTTACATCGGAGTCCAGCTTCTGTACTAGTTGTAAGAAACTTTCGGCCAGCTTCTTTTTATTCACGAGGGAAATGACTTGCCAGTAAGCCTGGTCTGTACTCAATATGACATCCTGCATTCCTGTAGCATGTTGCGATTGAGCAAGCTGTTCTGCATATTTGGTAATCTTGTTGTATGCGATGATTTTTCCTCCCATGAAAATGGGCTGGGTCAGTGTAGCTGCTCCGACATACAGATTTCTTGTATCGGTGCGGAATGCGTCAAGAATACTTTGTCCGGCTTGATTGAGTGCTCCTGGTATTTTACCCATCACATTATTCAAAGGGGTAAGGAGAGGAAGGAGTTCAGGATGTTGCATAGCTACCTGTTGCAATTCCTGTCCCAATTGTTGCAGTCCGTTTCCTACGCTTGTACCCATGTTACCGATAACCTGTTTCTGGTCATCGTTTAGTAGCGATATTTCTTTTTGGGTACGCATGTAACTCCCTGTAACATCTATCTTGGGCAGAAAGTTGGTAAATGCTGCTTTCTGCTGATAATGTGCGGCATTTACTTTCTCTTGTGCGATGCGTAGTTCTTTGTTGTTCGAGAGAGCCAATGCACGACAACTGTCCAGGTTTAGGATTCGTTGGGCATAACTGCTCAGAGCCAGCCCGAACAATAAAATGAAACTTAAAACTCTTTTCATTACCGATTCTACTTTAGGTTTTAGTTGCTTATGCAACATTGCAAATGTATCACAATATAAACAATCCACCAAGTAAAAAGGTTGAAAAGGATTATTGCATTAATGCTTTTTTGCTTTTTTAGCTTATTGGCCTGAGTTAATTAATATTTGGTTATTTTAGAGTACTTGGGTTTATGTGCAATGGAATTGAATATGACCCGCGGAGTTTGGTTCATTCCGAAGTTGCGACTGACAGCAGATTGCGTTTCAGGAGTTTCTACGGCTGGAAAACTGCCATTTTCGATGTGATGCAATACGGCAGCCATTAATGCATCTTGTTCAGTGCCTAATTCTCCCAAGTATCCTGATACGTCTTCACTGACGGTATAATCGGATTTTAATCCATCGGTGTAGTAATCGTAGTAGTTTTCTGAATTGCTGATATATGCAGTAGTCAGCCAAAATTCCAGTTTTGAGTATGAAGCATTCGTAAACAAGCTTTGGGCTACATTCTTGCCGAAGGTATTTTCTCCTACTTGAAGCAGTTTGTCACCCAGATACGGACGCAGGCAATTGATAACCAGTTCCGAGGCCGAAGCGGTATTGCTTGTCGTCAGGATATATAGATGTTCGTACGAGGCATTGGAAACTCCTTGCAGTAATGCCGGATCGAATGCATAATTCTCCACTTTATTCAACTTGTCGTTAAAGATCAGGTTGAAGCAGTTTTGTCCCATTGCATTGGATGGAGCAAGTATTGTGCTAAGCAATTGAGCGGTAGAAACATATCCTCCCGGATTGTATCTTAGATCCAGGACAATATCATTGGGAGAAGAGGCCAGTCCTTCTGCAAATTTGCTTTTCAGGTCTGACTCTTCAGAAGTTTCGAAACTATTATACATGATATAGAAAACCTTCTTCCCGTTTGATGTTGTAAAATTCCGTGTCAGATAGACACTGGGTTCTTCAATTATACGTGGCTGAGGCATGGATATCTCTAGCGTATCGGGTGTAGCACTTTCACCTTTTCTGGCTACCTTGTATGTATAAGTCGTCGTCGGTGTTTGGATATATCCAGCATAATTACTGCTGCTGAGCTTGGTTCCGTTAGCCATGCAGATGTGGTCACCTCGCTTCAGTCCTGCTTCGCTTGCCGGTGATTCAGGCTGAACATATAAAATGGTATAATAATAGTCGCCGTCGGTACCACGAACCAATGTACCTTCAATTCCATAAGTAGGATTATTGCTTAGTACGCGTGTCGTTTTTACGGAGTCAATGTGTGAGAAGGTTACTCCGTTTTTTTTATCCTGATCGGATACAACCGACTCCAGAAAGTCGGCAGGCTTATCGAAAAAATTAAGACCGTCTTCAGCAGGAAGGTCTTCGTAGAACAAATAGTTCTGTTGCATGGTTTCATAAATCCATGTCTTGCTTCCAATCAAGGCATAATATTCTCCGGAACGATCTTCTCCACACGACAACATGAATACTGTCGAGAGCATAAGACCTAGTATGAAATAGATCGGTTTTTTTCTCATAAAGGTATTATTCCATTTCAAATGAATTCTGGCCAATCATATTGCCGTCGGCAAATATATAAACATTGTATGTTCCCGAAGGAAGGAACTCTTCTACGTCCCAGTATACAGTAACACTTTGTTCCTCACCGGTATATTCAATATATTTCTTTATTGAATAAGTAATCTGGCGATCTTCATATTGGAATGTTGTATTACCTTTTGATAGAATTTCATTGTTCGGTTTGGCGATGCGTACATAAATCGTCTTGTTACCAGTCTTAGCCGTAATGTTTTTGACGATGGTAAATGATATAGCAATCTTTTTCACGTCTTTTACCTTACGTGCTTTCTTGCCTCGCTTGTTCATCGGAAGTGCAGAGATATTCGTTGCATCAAGCTGTGCAGCCAGCGATACTCTTTCGTTCAAATTCTTTTTCTCTGCCGCGAGCGTGTTGATTTGTGCAGTTGCGGCTGTATACTTGCTTTTCACTTCCTGATTTTCTACCATTAAGGCTGCGTTCAGACGATTGAGTGAGTCTATTTGCATGACATAACTTCTCAATACGGCACGTACCGTCTTCAGCTCTTTCTTAAGACGTATGATTTCTGCTGCATTGCTGCTTTTTACTTGTCGCAGTTCTTCCAGCAAGCGCTGTGTCTTCAACTTTTCACTTTCCAGTTTTTCGCGCAGGGAGTCATTATTTATTTGTACTTGAAGCTCATCGTATTGAGTGGCAAAAGTACTGTATTCGTTTTCCATTTCTTCCTTTTCGACAGCGAATACCTCGGTCATTTCTTTATTTTTGCGAAACTCGTTGAACGCTAAAAATGAAACTCCGGCAACCACAACGATTAAGGCCGCTATAATAATCACTAATTTTTTATTTTTTTCCATGAGAAACAGATTTTGCGGCAAAAATACAACATTTTATGCATACGTATTGTCCTTGAGTATAAAAAAAACATAATCTATGGTTGTTGTATGATGATAGGAGGGGTATCTCCTGTAATCCAGTCATAGAAAGTATATTGAGGGTAAAGAGAAGCATTGTTCTCAATCCAATTATTGAGTATATCCATGACTAATATTCCATTTTGGGTTTTCATGGTCTGTGCATCATAAGTATATATCTCTTTGAGAGTAGCTTGATAGCTACCGTAAACCGTTTTTATGTCATCGTCACAAGATAATCCGCATTCTATTATACAGTTGTTTGCGGAGTAGACAAGTGCGGCATATTTTTTCTTTGACGGATATCCGGCAGTGGTAAAAGCATAGCAATTTTTCATTTCACTCCTAGGTTCCATTGTATAGCAGATGCCTGCTCCAGCCTGAGTATGAAGAAAATTGCATTCACTTGTATAGCAATTCAGTATTTTACCTGAATTACTATAAGAAATTCCACCAACTTTCCCGTTGGGGTGTTGAAAATCAATGTTCTCAGATGAACTGTTTATAATGCATCCTTTGTTGATACCAATCATTCCTCCAGGCTTGTTGTCATTCATTTCTACAAAAGTATTATTGCCCTTGATATGACATCCGATTATAGTGCCGTTATTTCTTCCTGCAAGTATAGCTTCGTATTTGCAAATATGACTTCCGGTGAATGAAGCATTTACTATATTCAAGTCTTTGACAATGCCTGTTGTATCTATGCAAGAAAACAGAGCATATGAATCCATATCTTCTTTTGGGGTGAGATATAAATTGTATAGTGAATGATTCTGTCCGTCCAGGCAGTCCTTAAATCCCATATAATTGGCTTCCTGTGACTCAATGCGTCCGATAGGTTGTAGTCGTTCACATTGTTCGGGAGTGAAGTAAATATCATTGAGCAAGTAATATGTCCAGTTACCATTATTGGAAGTTCCAAATTCATCTAACGTTCTGTTGGAATAAACTTCTCCGTTGATTAAATGGGTAAAAGCAATAAAATCTTCTGCTGTACTTATGCCACATTCGTTATTGGACTTAAGATTATATTTATATTGATATCCCCGTTGGAAAGTTGTTGGTGTGAGCTGCGCTGTATAATTACCTTCAGAAGTTTTTAAGGTAATATTTACCGAGATATTTGATGCGGGTGGGACTATCAGCTTATAAATTCCATTTTCTTGTTTCGTGAATTTTTGTGTATGCAACTTATCTGATGTATATGTCAGTTGTGCATGTCGCCAATCAATATTATTTATTGAAATAGAAGGGGTAAAGCTTATTTGTTCTAAATGAGAATTTAGGCGAGCGTTAACTTGAAAAATAAGTTGTGAGAATATATGATTGAATTGCAGAGTAATAGGACTTTGGTATTTGAAAATGCCAGTACTATACAATATATCTTTTAGACTTCCGTCTTTTTCATAGGGACAAAAGTCTTTTTCTATATATGGGTAATAGGCGGTGATAGTAGCTTCAGATCGTTCTGGATTCCATTGTAGTTCAGTAGGGAAATTCCATCTTTCCTTTTCATAGGTTAGTAATAAATTGTCGGCAGATATTCCTCCTGAACTATAGAATGATATGCAACTTCCATCTGGTAGGTAATTGGACCTGATACCTCTGGCTGTATTGTCCTGAAACGGGACTGATAAATTTCCTACGATGGAAACTGTACTATCTGTAGGAGAAAACAAATATTCTTGAGTGCAACTATTCAAAATGGCCAAAAGGGTAATGGCGATGGACAAATATTTCATGGCGTTCGATTTTATATTTATAATTTACTTTTTATTAAGATTAACGCCAATTTTGAGATTTGTATACCCGAAATCTGAAAAAAAATACGCTGCCGAACCTTCTCAGGCAGGCAGCGCAAGCTACAATACAAAATACAAATACAACTAAACGAGATATATTGTAAAATTAAGAAATAGAAATCACAAACAAAAATTTGGGAACAAAAAAATGTAATTCCTATTTTTATTTTTCTTTATAAATATAAAGTCTATTACACAATACCTTGTGCCATCATGGCATGTGCAACTTTCATAAATCCGGCTATGTTCGCGCCTTTCACGTAGTTAATGTAGCCGTCAGGTTCTGTACCGTATTTCACGCATTGTTCGTGAATGTTATGCATAATCTGATGCAGCTTTTCATCCACTTCCTGAGCAGACCAGCTCAAGTGCATTGCGTTCTGGCTCATTTCCAATCCAGAAGTTGCTACACCACCGGCATTGACAGCCTTACCTGGAGCATACATCAGTTTATGTTCGATGAAGGCATCAATAGCTTCAGGCGTACAGCCCATATTCGAAATTTCTCCTACACAGAGTACATGGTTGTCAATCAGATGCTGAGCATCTTCTCCGTTCAATTCGTTCTGTGTAGCGCATGGCAGTGCGATATCTACTTTGACTTCCCACGGACGACGTCCTTCTACAAATGTAGAATTAGGGAATCTTTCTGCGTAAGGTGCTACGATATCGTTGCCCGAAGCACGTAGTTCAAGCATGTAATCGATCTTTTCTCCACTGATACCCTCTGGATCGTAAATGTATCCGTCAGGACCGGAAATAGTTACGACTTTAGCTCCCAGTTGAGTAGCTTTGGTAGCTGCTCCCCATGCAACATTTCCGAAGCCGGAAATCGCAACAGTCTTTCCTTTTATGTCGATACCTTTCTTGTCGAGCATGTGCTTTACAAAATACAAGCCGCCGAATCCTGTAGCTTCAGGACGGATTAATGAACCGCCGAACTCCAGACCTTTACCGGTAAATGTACCTGTAAATTCATGAGTCAGTTTTTTGTACATGCCAAACATGTATCCAACTTCACGGCCACCTACACCGATATCACCGGCCGGAACATCCATATCAGGACCCAGATGGCGCCACAATTCCAGCATGAAGGCTTGGCAGAAACGCATGACTTCCGCATCGCTCTTTCCGCGCGGAGAGAAGTCGGAACCACCTTTACCACCACCCATAGGCAAAGTAGTAAGGGCATTCTTGAAGGTTTGTTCGAATCCTAAGAATTTCAAGATAGAAAGGTTTACCGATGCGTGGAAACGGATACCACCTTTATACGGGCCAATGGCATTGTTGAATTGAACACGGTAACCTAAGTTTACTTGTACTTTACCTTTATCGTCTACCCAGGGTATGCGGAAAGTAATAATACGGTCAGGCTCTACCAGGCGTTCAATTAACGAAACTTTTTCAAATTCAGGATGTTGGTTGTAGATATCTTCAATGGATAAGAGAACTTCTTTAACTGCTTGCAAATACTCTGATTCACCTGGATGCTTAGCTTCCAAAGATGACATAATTTGATTAATATCCATGATCTTTTTGTTTAAGGTCTGACAAAATGAAATTATTTGTTATTGCAAAGATAGGATTTTACCTAGAATGGCAAAATATTTTGGCTTGTTTTTGCCTCTAAAAAGTGATAAAAAGTTAAAGCGCGGTAATACATTTTTTGTCCGAAAGTAATTTTTCTCTGCCGGTAAGTTGCACAAATCAATAGAAATCCCGTTATTTGTTAAATAAATAAAGCGTAAACCTTGAAGCTATGCTCAGTAAGTTAAAATTAAATCAGCTCTATTTTAAGGATACACAGTTTGTCAACCTGATGACGAAACGAATCTTTAACGTACTTCTTGTTGCCAATCCTTACGATGCTTTCATGCTGGAAGACGACGGACGTATCGATGAAAAGATATTTATCGAATACATGAATCTCAGTCTTCGTTATCCGCCTCGTTTCACACAGGTTTCTACCGAAGAAGATGCCTGGAAGCAGTTGGGAAATACCATGTTCGATCTGGTTATTTGTATGCCGGGATCGGACAACAGCGATACGTTCGATATTGCACGGCAGATTAAAGAGAAGTACCCTCACATTCCGCTGGTGGTACTGACTCCGTTCTCTCATGGTATCAAAGAACGTATGGAGCACGAAGATTTGAGCATTTTCGAGTATGTATTCTGCTGGTTGGGAAACACCGACTTACTGGTATCTATCATCAAGCTGATAGAGGACAAGATGAATCTGGAACACGATATAAAGGAAGTCGGTGTACAGATGATTCTGTTGGTGGAAGATTCCATCCGTTTCTATTCGTCCGTACTGCCCGATTTGTATAAGTTTGTCCTTCGTCAGAGTCAGGAGTTTGCAACCGAAGCTTTGAATGAGCACCAGCGTACGTTGCGTATGCGTGGTCGTCCGAAGATTGTGCTGGCACGTTCGTATGAAGAAGCCATGAATTTATATAATAGGTATCAGCATAACATGCTGGGTATTATATCGGATGCACGTTTTCCACGTGAAGGTCAGATTGATCCGAAGGCAGGCATCCGTTTCCTGACCGAAGTACGTAGCCGTGATCCTTTTATCCCGTTGATCCTTCAGTCGGCAGAGGTTACCAATAAGAACTTTGCAGAGAGTTGTGGGGCACAGTTCATCGATAAGAATTCCAAGAAAATGAATATTGACTTGCGGGAGGCCGTTTCCGAAAATTTCGGTTTTGGCGATTTTATTTTCCGCAATCCCAATACCATGGAGGAAGTAGTCCGGGTACATAATCTGAAGGAGTTGCAAAATGTCATCTTTTCTATTCCGGCAGAATCACTCCTTTATCATATTACCCGAAATCATATTTCACGCTGGTTGTATTCACGTGCTATCTTTCCGGTAGCCGAGTTCCTGAAGCAGATTTCATGGAAAGACTTGCAGGACATCGACGCACATCGTCAGATTATTTTCGAAGCGATTGTGAAATACCGTAAAATGAAGAATCAGGGAGTGGTGGCTGTGTTTGAACGCGACCGTTTCGACCGGTATTCTAATTTCGCTCGTATCGGCGACGGCTCCCTGGGAGGAAAAGGACGTGGACTGGCGTTTATCGACAACATGGTAAAACGGCATGCCGAGTTTGAAGAATTTGAAAATGCCTCCGTTGTTATTCCGAAAACGGTAGTACTTTGTACCGATATCTTCGATGAGTTCATGGATATGAACCAGTTGTATCAGGTTGCGTTAAGCGATGCCGACGATGAGACAATCCTGCGTGCCTTCCTGCGTGCCAAGTTGCCCGACCGGCTGGTTGAAGACTTTTTCGCCTTTTTCGATGTGGTGAAGTCTCCTATTGCCATACGCTCATCCAGTTTGCTGGAAGACTCTCATTATCAGCCGTTCGCTGGTATTTACTCTACTTATATGATACCTTATCTGACAGACAAATATGAAATGCTTCGCATGTTGAGCGATTCAATAAAGGGAGTCTATGCTTCGGTATATTATAAGGATAGTAAGGCGTATATGCAGGCTACCAGCAACGTGATCGATCAGGAAAAGATGGCGGTGATTCTTCAGGAAGTGGTGGGTACACAGTATGGCGACCGTTTTTATCCTTCTATTTCGGGGGTGGCGCGTTCCATCAATTATTATCCCATCAACGACGAACTGGCAGAAGAAGGAACGGTCAGCCTGGCACTGGGACTCGGAAAATATATCGTCGACGGAGGACTGACGTTAAGGGTTTGTCCTTATCATCCGGATAAAGTGCTTCAGACCAGCGAGATGGAGATGGCTTTGCGCGAAACACAGACACGTTTCTATGCGCTCGACCTGAAGAATCTGGGACAGAACTTTTCGCTCGACGACGACTTTAACTTGTTGAAACTTCCGGTAAAGGAAGCCGAGAACGATGGAGCTTTGACTTACATCGCCTCTACCTACGATCCGTATGATATGGTTATACGCGATGGTATTTATCCGGGAGGCCGTAAGGTCATCACTTTTGCCAATATTCTTCAGCACGATGTTTTTCCGCTGGCACGTATTCTCCAGCTTGCTCAGAAGTACGGACAAGGCGAAATGCGTCGTCCTGTGGAGATAGAGTTTGCTGTAAATCTGGATGCGAAAGAGAAAAAGGGTGTTTTTTATCTGTTGCAGATACGTCCGATGGTGGATATGAAGGCAGATTTGAATGAGGACTTGAATACTATACCCGAAGATCAGCTTCTGCTCAAGAGCGTCAATTCGTTGGGGCAGGGGATTATGGATGATATTCAGGATGTGATTTATGTGAAGACCGACGGATATTCAGCGTCCAATAATCAGTTGATTGCTTATGATATAGAAAAGCTGAACAAGCGTTTCCTCGACGAAGGCAAGCATTACATATTAGTCGGACCGGGACGCTGGGGAAGCAGCGATACATGGTTGGGTATTCCCGTAAAATGGCCGAACATATCGGCGGCCCGCGTCATCGTGGAAGCGGGGCTGACCAATTATCGTGTCGATCCGAGTCAGGGAACACACTTCTTCCAGAACCTGACCTCTTTCGGAGTAGGGTATTTTACGATCAATGCTTACATGAACGACGGCTTGTACAATCAGGAGTTGCTGAACAGCATGCCGGCCGTAGAAGAAACAAAATTCTTGCGGTGGGTTCATTTCGACAAGCCTTTGACTGTCAAGATGGATGGAAAAAAGAAAATAGGTGTGGTTTGCATGGCTTAATCGCACTATATTGCAGAAAAACAGGCAGAAAGATTACACGAAGAAGCCTTTGGCAAATATGTTCTTTGGTCTTTCTGTCTGTTCTTTTTTTGTACTTATCCGTTATTCCTGTATTCCAGCGGACTCATACCGACATAGCGTTTGAAATATTTTCCGAAAAAGGACATATTGGCAAAATTCAGCGAGTCGGAAATTTCCTGAATAGACAATTTTGTTGATTTTAATTGTGATTTTGCATCCATGATGACCATCCGTGAGATGATTTCCATACATGTATTTCCCGTAGCTTGTTTCACAGTTGTACAAAGATGTGTATGAGTGATACCTAATTTTTCTGCATACCAAGATACATTGCGTGTCTTGTTGTAATTTTGCATCACTAGCTGGGTGAAATTCTTACACAATATCTCACTTTTCGAAAGACTGCTTTTATTATCGTTTGCCCGGTTGTTGTACATAGCAGCTATACCCGTATGAATGTCACTATATAAATGAGACGTGATAAGTTTGCGTGTATTTTCATTAAAGAATTCATATAGTTTGATGAGGAAACAAAAGTAATCTTTCAGCAGTGTAGCACCCTCTGGACGAAGAGTGATGAGAGGACGTCCCAAGGGTATGTATAATGTGTTGATGGTAGAAGGGTTTAAATTGGCTTGTTCTATATACTTTGAAGAAAATCCGCCAAAATATAACTCCAGTTCTCCTTTTACACTGTGTATCTGAAGGATGGTTCCCGGCATGATAGATACAAAATCATTTTTCCTTACAGTGATTTTATTCAAATTGACCGAAGCTTCCACTTCTCCTCCCAAACATAGAACAAAAATTTCCGATTTTATCCGGCAGGGGAAATTTGTATACAGACTGAGTAGTTCTTTGCTGATTCCGGTTCCTACAATCCATTCCTCCGGCAAATCTATCTTGGGTAGTTCTTTTTCCATATGTATTGATTTTTTGCAAAGGTAACGGTTTTTAGAATATAGACGATTATGCTATTCGCGAAAATACTTGTTAAGTTTTGTAAATTAATTATTTAGGTATGTAGGGTGAATCAAATATTAAAAAAAAGAACAAAAATAATAAGATTAGACCTTGTAGAATACACTAAAAGGTAGTTACTTTGCAACCGCTAAAAATAACTTAACTTAATTAATAGATGAAAAAGAATTTGTTTTTATGCTTATTCGCTGCATTATGTACAATGGGTACATTTACTGCTTGTAGCAGCGACGACGAACCGGGTGTAACTACACCTGCAGCAGCTGATGTAACAGGTAACTATAAGGGTAATCTGGATGTGATGGTGGATGCAGCAAATTTGCCCACTGTTGAAAATCAGTTAGTATCAGTAACCAAGGCTGGTGAGTCTACTGTAAGTCTGTCAATATCTGATTTTTCTTTCATGGGTATATCAATTGGTGATATCAATTTGAACGAATGTCAGTTAAGTGGAAGTGGTGATAAATATACTTTCACTGGAACAACAAAAGTTAATGCTGCTATACTAACAGCTGACGTAGATGCTGAAGGTACTTTTGAAGGAGATAAACTGACTATCAATATGGATATAGCTGCTTCTCTGGGTAGCGTAAAACAAACTGTAAAGGTTGTTTATACAGGTACCAAGTTGACTGGCTCTGAAAGCAGTGAAGCTAAGATTCTTTCTTTTGTTTTCGATCAGGAAGTATCTGCAGCTAATGCAGTCGTATTGGAACAGCCGGTAGTTGATGAAACGGCAAAGACCATTAAGTTTGCTGTAAGTGCTGATGCTACTAGCGATGATTTGTCAAAACTGATGCCGACTATTGAGGTTTCTGAAAAAGCAACTGTAACTCCAGCAAGTGGAGCTGCTCAGGATTTTTCAAACGGTAAAACCGTAACTTATACCGTAACTGCTGAAAATGGTACAAAGGTTACATATACAGCTTCTATTTCTGCTAATGTAACTTCTTATGATTTTGAAAACTGGGTAGCAGGTGTAGAAGATACAGAAGGTCTGACACCCGATATGATTTTCTATAATCCGGAAGGATGGTGTTCTAGCAATGCGGGAGCTCAGTTGTTAAAAGCATTCAAGTTGGCTGATAGCTATGTTGTTGAGGCTACAAATGATGCACATTCTGGTGAAAATGCTGTTTCAATTACTTCTATCGATACGAAAGGAAAAGATATGATTTTTGCAAAAGTTCCTAAGGTAACAACAGGTTCCTTGTTCTTGGGTTCTTTTATTACGGATATGTCTAGTACACTAAATAGTACAAAATTCGGTATTCCGTATTCTGCTAAAGCTGTTTCTTTGAAAGGCTGGTATAAGTATACTCCGGGTGCAGAATTTTATGTAGTAAACGAACAACCGTATGCTCAACATTGCCATGAAGCTGTATTGGATGAAACAAAGACTGATGAATTCATGATTAGCATTGTCGTATATGAAACCAATGAATTTGATACAGAAGGATGGTCTGATTGTTTGACTGGAGATCCTGATTCTGAGAAAAATATCTATACATCCAGCCGTGTTGCCGCTATTGCTCAGTTGACAGGTGGTAAGCAGGATGAATGGAAAGAATTTGAGTTGCCTCTTGAATGGAAGAAGGAATATAGCGCTGATAAAAAATATCGTATGGCAATAATCTGTTCTGCAAGTAAGGATGGTGATAAGTTCTGGGGAGCTCCGGGTAGCAAATTGATTGTAGACGACTTTAAATTGATTGCTGAATAAAATATAAGAATTTTATTTTTCGGAGAATGTGAAGGGCAGGCATCGATGATTGTAATTGATGCCTGCCCTTAATTTTTTTCGGTTAGACAATACCCTGAGCCATCATGGCCTTGGCTACCTTCATGAAACCTGCCACGTTCGCACCCTTCACATAGTTAATATAGCCGTCCGGTTCTGTACCGTACTGTACACAAGCTTCGTGAATGTTCTTCATGATGCTCTTCAACTTTTCGTCCACTTCTTCCTGGCTCCAGCTCAACTTGATAGAGTTCTGAGTCATTTCCAGGCCCGATACAGATACACCACCTGCGTTGGCAGCTTTACCCGGAGCGTACAGAATCTTAGCTTCCTGGAATACGCGGATTGCTTCAGGAGTAGATGGCATGTTGGCACCTTCAGAAACTGCGATGACACCGTTGGCAATCAGCGCTCTGGCATCGTCGCCGTTGATTTCATTCTGAGTTGCAGAAGGAAGGGCGATATCAGCCTTTTCATTCCACGGACGTGCGCCTGCTACATATTTGCAGCCGTATTTTTCTGCGTATTCGCGGATACGTCCACGGTACAAGTTCTTCAGTTCCATGATGTAATCCAGCTTTTCGCGGTCGATACCGTCCGGATCGTAGATGTAACCGTCAGAATCGGACATGGTTACAACCTTAGCTCCCAATTGAATCAGTTTCTCTACGGTATATTGAGCTACGTTGCCTGAACCGGATACCAGACAAGTCTTGCCTTTCAGTTCGATGTTACGTGTTTTCAGCATTTCCAGCAGGAAGTAGATGTTTCCGTAACCTGTTGCTTCCGGACGAATCAGCGAACCACCGAATTCACGTCCTTTTCCGGTCAGTACACCGGTAAATTCGTGAGCCAGCTTCTTGTACATACCGAACATATAACCCACTTCACGACCTCCTACACCGATATCTCCGGCAGGAACGTCTGTTTCAGGACCGATGTGACGCCACAGTTCCAGCATAAATGCCTGACAGAAACGCATGACTTCCGCATTCGATTTGCCACGCGGAGAGAAGTCAGAACCACCTTTACCGCCACCCATCGGAAGAGTGGTCAGTGAGTTTTTGAATGTCTGCTCGAAAGCAAGGAACTTCAAGATTCCCAAGTTTACTGAACTGTGAAAACGAATACCACCTTTATAAGGGCCGATAGCGTTGTTGTGCTGAACGCGGTAACCCATATTGGTCTGGATATTGCCTTTATCGTCCATCCAGGTTACACGGAACTGATAAACTCTATCTGGAATACACAAACGTTCAATCAGATTTACTTTGTCGAATTCCGGGTGTTTGTTGTATTCTTCTTCAATAGTGCCGAGCACTTCTTCTACTGCCTGATGATATTCAGGTTCATTTGGAAATCTTCTTTTCAGATCTTCCAGTACTTTAGCTGCATTCATAAATTATCTATATTAATTATTGGATTGTTTGAATTCTTTGTATGTGACAAAAATATAGATAATTTTTTATTTGCGCAACACCTTGATAAATAAAAACAAGAAAAAGCCTTAAAAATGATTGAATTTATAATTTAAATATGTGTAAATAGTTATTATTTGTCATTCCTTAATGATTTGATTACAGGAATAAATACAAGAGCTCCTGAAATAAGAATCATTACGACGAGGGGGCCGTCAATGCGTGGGGTGGAGGTCAGAATCACAAAGCAAAGTGCTGCCCAAAACAGGGTAAGAATGACACATTGGGTTTTGGTAAGTGGTTTTCTCATGGTTTTTAAACAGGTAGGGTTTATAAATAAAAAAGCTGAAAATAAAGAATAAAGACCTCTTTGTCAGAGACGTTTCTTCACTCTATTTCCAGCTTTCCGTTTATTCAGAAATTAGCATTGTTTCTTTTTCTTGTCTACAATGGCATCGATGCAGGCAATGGCTGTGATATTGACGATGTCACGTACAGAGCTTTCGATGTCTGTAAAGTGAATCGGTTTGTTCAGTCCCATCTGGATCGGGCCGATGACTTCTGTTTCACTCATGCTCTGGATGAGCTGGTAAGTGGCATTGGCAGAACTCAGGTTCGGGAATACCAGCGTATTGACTTCTTTGCCTTTCAGACGTGTGAACGGATATTTTTCGTCACGCAGTGCATTGTTCAGGGCAAATTTAACCTGCATTTCTCCGTCGATGGCCAGTTCCGGATATTCACGGTGCATGTAGCTGATGGCTTCGTGTACCTTTGCCGGACTTCCTTCCGTATCGGAACCGAAGTTGGAGTACGAAAGCATGGCTATCACTGGCTCCTGATTGAAGAAACGTACTGCCTTGACAGACAGTTTGGCGATGTCAATCAGCGTATCGGTATCCGGATGACGGTTGATCAGGGTATCGGCAATGAAATATGTTCCTTTCTTCGAGTTGAGGATGTGCATGGTACCGAAGTGGTTGTATCCCGGCTGTATGCCGATCACTTCCTTGGCCACCTTGATGGTATTCGAGTATTTGGTGTACAGACCGGTTACGAATGCATCAGCTTCACCGGTTTCTACCATCATCATACCGAAGTAGTTGCGTTCGAACATCTTGTCGTTTGCCTCTGCGAAGTTCGCTCCCTCACGGGCACGCTTTTCACACAAGATGCGTGCATAGCGTTCGCGGCGTCCAGCCTCACGGTCGTGACGGAGGTTGACGATTTCAATGCCTTCCAGGTTCAGGTCAAGTTCTTTGGCCAGTTTGGCTATTCTTTCTTCGTTGCCCAGCAGAATCGGGTTACAGATACCTTCTGCCTTCGCTTCTACAGCCGCTTTCAGCATATTGGGGTGAGTACCTTCGGCAAAGACAACGCGCTGCGGGCAGCGGCGGGCTGTTTCGTACAACTGGCGGGTCAGCTTGTTTTCCTGTCCCATCAGTTCGCGCAGGTGATTCTTGTATGCGTCCCAGTCGGTAATCTGCTTGCGTGCTACACCCGATTCCATTGCAGCCTTCGCTACCGCCATGGAAACTTCTGTAATCAGTCGGGGATCGACCGGTTTCGGAATGAAATATTCCGGACCGAAAGTCAGGTTGTTTACATGGTATGCCTCATTCACTACATCCGGAACTGGTTTCTTGGCAAGTCCGGCAATGGCGCGTACGGCAGCTAGTTTCATTTCTTCGTTGATAGCTGTGGCACGGGTGTCCAGTGCACCGCGGAAGATATACGGGAATCCGATAACGTTATTAATCTGGTTCGGATAGTCGGAACGGCCGGTTGACATCAGTACGTCGGGACGTGACGCCATGGCATCTTCATACGAAATTTCCGGAGTAGGATTGGCCAGTGCGAATACAATCGGATGATCGGCCATACTTCGTACCATGTCCTGAGTCAGTACGTTGCCTCTCGACAAGCCAAGGAATACATCAGCTCCCTTGATGGCTTCTGCCAGTGTATGCACATCCGTACGGTCGGTCGCGAAGAATTTCTTCTGTTCGTTCAGGTCTGTACGCTGTTTGGAAATTACCCCTTTGCTGTCCAGCATGACGATGTTTTCCAGACGGGCACCCAGTGAAACGTATAGCTTGGTACACGATACAGCCGAGGCACCGGCACCGTTTACCACAATCTTCACATCTTCTATCTTCTTTCCTGCTACCTCCAGCGCGTTGAGCAGTCCGGCACTCGAGATGATGGCTGTACCATGCTGGTCGTCGTGCATGACCGGAATGTCGAGCTCCTCTTTCAGGCGCTGTTCTATTTTGAAGCATTCAGGAGCCTTTATATCTTCCAGGTTGATACCTCCGAAAGTCGGAGCAATGGCTTTCACCGCTTCGATAAATTTATCCGGATCTTTCTCGTTAACTTCAATATCGAATACATCGATACCTGCATAAATCTTAAAGAGCAGTCCTTTACCTTCCATTACAGGCTTTCCACTCATGGCACCTATGTCGCCTAAGCCCAGTACAGCCGTACCGTTCGATATAACGGCAACCAGGTTCCCCTTGGCTGTATAATCGTAAGCTGTGTCAGGATTTTTCTGGATTTCGAGACAAGGTTCGGCAACTCCCGGGGAATATGCCAGCGATAAATCTCTCTGCGTTTGATAGGGTTTGGTAGGAACTACCTCTATTTTGCCGGGCTTGCCCTGTGAGTGATAGAGCAAAGCGGCTTCTTTTGTTATTTTGGCCATGTTTTTATAGTTTTTATAGTTTCTCAATAAATGTGTATCGCAAATGTAGGAATAAAATAACAAATGGAAGATTATTTCTTTTAAAAAACTATAAATTGTAGAAAGCCTCGATTTCGTTGGTCGATAATATTTGCCAATTAGTCGGATTAATATGGCTATATGTAATAACTGGCTTGTTTTATGGTTATTGTTAGTTAAACGGTGCTTTTTTTGACCGATTTTTTCATTATATTTGCATGGCTAAAAACTAAACATGTCGAAAAAGTTTTCTTATCTGAAGTAGAGAGTGTAAAAAAGTGAAAAACATTAATTATTATAATATGAATATGAATGTAAAAAGAAACAGAAGTTTTTCTTCTAGCCGGATTGCCCTTATGGCTTTAGGGGTATCGGTGTTGACTGCCTGTGGCGGTGGCCAGGGCGGTATGAAAATGGGTGATAACGAATTTGCTGTACAAACGGTTACAACAACTTCCAGTAATCAATCCACTCAGTATCCGGCTACTATCAAAGGCTTGCAGGATATTGAGATTCGTCCGCAGGTATCGGGCTTTATTGTGAAATTGTGTGTCGATGAAGGTGCCACAGTTCATAAAGGTCAGGCACTGTTCCAGATTGATCCTACTCAGTATAAGGCTGCATACGATCAGGCTAAGGCCAGCGTAGAATCTGCAAAGGCAAACCTGAAAACCGTTTCCGAAACAGAAGCGAACAAAAAGATGCTGCATGAACAGAAAATCATCAGCGATTTCGAATATCAGACTGCTATCAATAATCTGTTGACTGCCAAGGCTAGTCTGGCACAGGCTGAGGCTGCTTATTCGGCTGCTAAGCAGAACTTAGGTTTCTGTACAGTAACCAGTCCGTCGGACGGTGTGATCGGAACTTTCCCGTATCGTGTAGGTGCATTGGTTAGTGCTTCAATCGCAGAGCCGTTGACAACTGTTTCTCAGATTGGTGATATGTATGTGTATTTCTCTATGACAGAAAAACAATTGCTGGCTCTGACAAAGGCAGGTGGTACCTTGAAAGAACAGTTGGAAAAAATGCCGGCAGTTAAATTGCAGTTGTCGGATGGTACAATGTACGACGCTGAAGGTAAGATTGATGCTGTCAGCGGCGTTATCGACCAGAGCACAGGTTCTGTAAGTATGCGTGCTATTTTCCCGAACAAGCAGAATATCCTGCGCAGTGGTGGTATGGCGAACGTCGTATTCCCTTACGCTATGAATAATGTTATATTGCTTCCTCAGTCGGCTACACAGGAAATTCAGGACAAGAAATTCGTGTATGTCTTGCAGGCCGACAGTACACTGAAACATACCGAAATCCAGGTTTCCAATTTGAACGACGGTAAGAACTATATCGTAACCGGCGGATTGAAAGAAGGCGATAAGGTAGTAGTTGAAGGTGTTCAGACTTTGCAGGATGGACAGAAAATCGTTCCTATTACTGTAGCTCAGAAAGAAGCTAAGTATCAGAAAGCCCTCCAGGATCAGCGCGATGGAAATATCCAGACTGCTTTCAATTGATTTGTGTGAGGTGAACAATTTATTCGTATAATATAATATTATTCAAGGAATAGAATGAAACTAGATAAATTTATTAATCGTCCGGTACTATCAACGGTAATCTCTATCTTGATAGTTATTCTGGGTATTATCGGCCTTGCTACATTGCCGGTAACACAGTATCCGGATATTGCGCCTCCTACCGTATCGGTAAGAGCTACCTATACGGGTGCCAACGCGCAAACAGTATTGAACTCCGTTATTGCACCGCTGGAAGACCAGATCAATGGTGTAGAAAACATGATGTATATCCAGTCTAGTGCGTCGAATAACGGTTCTGCTGATATTAGTGTATATTTCAACCAGGGTACCGACCCTGATATGGCAGCGGTCAACGTACAGAACCGTGTTTCTATGGCACAGGGTCTGTTGCCTGCCGAAGTAACAAAAGTCGGTGTCACTACTCAGAAACGTCAGAACTCTATGTTGCTGATCTTCTCTCTGTACGATGCGGAAGACAAGTATAACATCGAGTTCATTGAAAACTATGCCAAGATCAACTTGATTCCGGAAGTTCAGCGTGTAAAAGGTGTGGGTGATGCCAACGTGATGGGTCAGGATTATTCTATGCGTATCTGGCTGAAGCCGGATGTCATGGCACAGTATAAGCTGGTACCGGGTGATATTTCTAATGCACTGGCTGAACAGAACATCGAAGCAGCTCCGGGACAGTTTGGTGAACGTGGTAACCAGACTTTCCAGTATACTATCCGTTACAAAGGACGTTTGCAGCAGACAGAAGAATTCGAGAACATCGTCATCAAGGCACTGCCTAACGGTGAGGTTCTTCGTCTGGGGGATGTAGCCCGTATCGAACTGGGCCGTCTGGCATATACCTTTAATAATACGGTAAACGGACATAAGGCTGTAACCTGTATCGTATTCCAGATGGCTGGAACCAACGCTACAGAAACCATCAACAACTTGCTGGATGTAATTCATAAAGCAGAAGAAAGCTTGCCGGCAGGTTTGAAAATCAACGTGGCTCAGAATGCCAACGACTTCTTGTACGCCTCTATCCACGAAGTTATCAAGACTTTGATCGAGGCATTTATCCTCGTGTTCATCGTAGTATACGTCTTCCTGCAGGATATGCGTTCTACTTTGATTCCGGCCATCGCTATTCCGGTTGCCTTGATTGCAACATTCTTCGTCCTGAAGCTGATCGGATTTAGTGTGAACTTGCTGACTTTGTCGGCGATGGTGCTTGCTATTGCGATTGTGGTCGATGATGCCATCGTTGTGGTGGAAGGTGTCCATGCGAAACTGGACCAGGGATATAAATCTTCTCGCGAGGCTTCTATCGATGCCATGAGCGAACTGGGTGGTGCATTGGTTTCCATTACACTGGTCATGATGTCCGTGTTTATCCCGGTAAGTTTCATGGGTGGTACGGCAGGTACATTCTATCGTCAGTTCGGTATCACCATGGCGATCTCTATTGCATTCTCCGCATTGAACGCGTTGACCTTGTCGCCTGCGTTGTGTGCCCTCTTCCTGAAACCGCACGATTCAGAACATCAGCCTAAGAAGATGAGCGTGGTCGACCGTTTCCATGCTTCCTTCAACGCCGCATACGACTCTTTGTTGAAGAGCTACAAGAAACGTGTTGTCTTCTTCATTCACAAGAAATGGCTGGCATTGGGAATGGTAGTAGCTTCTATCGTTCTGCTGGTATTCTTCATGAAGATTACTCCGACCGGTATGGTGCCGAACGAAGATACAGGTACCATCATGGGTGCTGTGACATTGCCTCCTGGAACTTCACAGGAACGTGCCATGGAAGTATTGGCCAAGGTAGACAGTCTGGTAGCTGCCGAACCTGCCGTACAGTCACGTACTATTATCTCCGGTTATAGCTTCATCGGTGGTCAGGGACCTTCTTACGGTTCTGTCATCATCAAGCTGAAAGACTGGGAAGAACGTTCACTGATGCAGAATTCCGATATCATTTATGCTACGTTGTTCATGCGTGCGCAGAAAGTCATCAAGGACGCACAGGTATTGTTCTTCGCTCCTCCTATGATTCCGGGTTATTCAGTATCAAGCGATATCGAATTGAATATGCAGGATAAGACCGGTGGTAGCCTGGATCACTTCTTCGAAGTAGTAAACAGCTATACCGCAGCTTTGGAAGCACGTCCGGAAATCAACTCTGCGAAGACTACCTTCAACCCGAGCTTCCCGCAGTATCAGTTGGATATCGATGCGGCAGCTTGTAAGAAAGCAGGTATCAGTCCGAGCGACATCCTTTCTACTATGCAGGGATACTTCGGAGGTCTGTACGCTTCTAACTTCAACCGTTTCGGTAAGATGTACCGTGTAATGATTCAGGCTGAACCTGACGCAACTAAGAACATGGAATCGCTGAACGGAGTAAAGGTTCGTGGAAGCAACGGAGAAATGGCTCCTATCACACAGTTTGTCAGCTTGAAGAAAGTATACGGTCCGGATATCATCAGCCGTTTCAACCTGTATACTTCTATGAAGGTCATGGTTGCTCCGGCATCAGGATATACTTCCGGTCAGGCTTTGCAGGCCATCGCCGAAGTAGCGAAAGAAAATCTTCCTACCGGATTCGGTTACGAGCTGGGAGGTATGGCGCGTGAGGAAGCTTCTTCAAGCGGTAGTACTACCGGTATCATTTTCGTGCTCTGTTTCGTATTCGTATACTTGCTGTTGAGTGCCCAGTATGAAAGTTACATCCTTCCGCTTGCCGTACTGTTGTCAGTACCGTTCGGTTTGATGGGTAGCTTCCTCTTCGTCAACGGCTTCGGTGCACTGGGAAGCATTCCGGCATTGAAGATGATCGTAGGATCCATGTCAAACGATATCTACATGCAGATTGCATTGATCATGTTGATGGGTCTGTTGGCAAAGAACGCTATCTTGATTGTAGAGTTCGCCCTCGACCGTCGTAAGCAGGGTATGAGTATTTCGTGGGCAGCCGTGTTAGGTGCTGCTGCTCGTTTGCGACCTATCTTGATGACCTCTCTGGCAATGATCGTCGGTTTGCTTCCGTTGATGTTTGCCTTCGGTGTAGGTGCTCACGGTAACCGTACATTGGGTTCTTCGGCTATCGGTGGTATGTTGATCGGTATGATTTTGCAGATCTTCATTGTCCCCGTATTGTTTGTGATCTTCCAGTGGTTGCAAGAGAAAGTTAAACCGATGGAATGGGATAGCCTCGATGAAAGCGAAGTTGAATCTGAAATTGAACAGTATTCTCCTGCTAGTAAAACTCATAAATGATAAAGACGATAATGAAAAAACAAATATTAGGTGCAATGTGTGTAGCTGCCATGATGAGCAGCTGCCACATTTATAAAGCTTATGATCGTCCGGAATCGATAGATGCTTCAGGCATCTATCGTGATCCGGCCTCGGCGACCGATACGTTGGTCTCGGATACGGCCAACATGGGAAATCTGCCGTGGAAAGAAGTTTTCCGTGATGCCAAACTACAGGCTTTGATTGAAGAAGGGCTGGCCAACAACGTAGACATGCAGGCCGCTATTCTGCGTGTAGAAGAAGCAAAGGTGATGCTGACCGCTGCTCGTCTTTCTTACCTTCCTTCCATCAATCTGGCTCCTCAGGGAACACTGAGCAGTTTCGATAAGTCGAAACCTACACAGACTTACCAGCTTCCGGTTGCCGCAAGCTGGGAAATTGACCTGTTTGGCAAGCTGCTGAACGCGAAACGTGGACAACAGGCTGCTTACCTGCAGAGCAAGTATTCCCGTCAGGCTGTACGTTCTCAGATTATCTGTGGCATAGCCAACACATATTATTCGCTTCTGATGCTCGACCGTCAGGTGGAAATCACTACCGAAACGGCTGCCATCTACAAAGAAAACGTACGTGTAATGGAAGCCATGAAGATAGCCGGTATGACTACCGAAGCTGGAGTTGCACAGATGCGTGCTGCCAGTCATCAGGTAGAGGCTTCTCTGCTGGACTTGAAACGTCAGGTACGTGAAACCGAAAATTCACTTGCTGTTCTGCTGGCCAAGGCTCCGCAGACTATCGACCGCAGCACCCTCGATGAACAGGTGATGCCGGAAGAACTGACAGCTGGAGTTCCGATGCAGTTGCTGGAAAATCGTCCGGACGTGAAGATTGCCGAAATGACGCTGGCCAGTGCTTATTATACAACCAATCAGGCACGTTCCGCATTCTATCCGGGACTGAATATCACCGGTACTGCCGGATGGACCAACAGTGCAGGTGTTGCGGTATTGAATCCGGGCAAGTTGATTTTGAATGCGGTTGCTTCGTTGACTCAGCCTATCTTTAACAACGGAAAGCTGGTTGCTAACCTGAAGGTATCGAAGGCAGAAGAAAAGATTGCCCAGATGAATTACCAGCAGACCATTCTGGAAGCCGGAAAAGAAGTTAGCGACGCTTTGTTCCTGTACGATACACAGAACAAGAAGCTGATTGAAGACCGCGGTCAGGTAGACCAGTTGGATAAGGCGGTAACTTATACCAAGTCCTTGTTCCAGAGCGGTGACGCTACTTATCTGGAAATCCTTACTGCACAGCAAAATCTGCTGAGCGCACAGTTGAGCGAAGTATCTGATAACTTCCAGCGTATTCAGGCTGTCATCAACCTGTACAGTGCACTGGGAGGAGGTAGAGAATAATTAACCTTAAATATGAAAGAAACTATGATTAGTCCATTAGCTTACGTTGACCCCTCTGCCAAGATCGGAAAAAACGTTACGGTACATCCGTTTGCCTATATCGACAAAAATGTGGAGATAGGCGACGATAATGTGATTATGCCTTATGCCAGCCTGATGAGCGGTACCCGTATGGGAAACGGCAACACAGTTTATCAGGGTGCGGTCATTGCAGCCGTTCCCCAGGATTTTGCCTATACGGGCGAAGATACGCTGGCTTGCATCGGCAATAACAATGTGATCCGTGAAAATGCGGTCATTATCCGTGGAACACATGCCGAACATGCTACATCTATAGGCGATGGTAACTTTATCATGACAGGTGTACGTTTGTCGCATGATGTGACAGTGGGTAACCGCTGTATTATCGGAAACGGCTCACAGGTATCAGGAAACTGTATTATCTACGACTGTGCCATCCTTACATCCAACGTACTGATGCAGGGAAACACCCGTCTGGGAAGCTATTCTCTGGTACAGGGTGGCTGCCGCTTTATTAAGGATATTCCTCCTTATATCGTTGCGGCTCACGAACCGATTGCTTTCTACAGCATTAATACCAAGGTGCTCGAGATAGCAGGATTCTCTGAAACCCTGATCAAGCACATTGCTCAGGCATACCGTATCCTGTATAAGGCAAACACTTCACAGCACGATGCCCTGCTTCGTATCAAGGAACAGGTTCCGCCAAGTGAGGAAATCAGTCGCATTGTCGAGTTTGTTGAAACATCTAAATTGGGAATCATTCACTAACGATACTTATGGCAGGCGTAAAGAGGAACAAATGCGATCGTGAAGAGCTGAGAAAACGGGTGATAGAAGAAGCGTCCCGGGCTTTTGGCAAATATGGAATCAGAAACGTACACATGGACAATCTGGCATGTGCCCTTTCTATCTCCAAGCGTACTCTTTACGAATTATTCTGCGATAAGGAGCAGCTCTTGCTGGAAGTATTTGTCATGCATCAGCAAGAGATGATTACCTATATAAGTGAGGTTGCTTCCAAGACCCAAAACGCCTTGGAAGTAATCTTTGCTTTCTACAAGCGGAAGCTCAGCGAGCTGACTGAACTGAATCCGCTTTTCCTGCGCGACTTGCGCAAATACCCCAACGTACTGGCTTACATTCGTGAGCGCCAGAAGCAGAACGATGCAGCGGCATTGGTACATTATCAGAAAGGAGTGGAAGAAGGCATCTTCCGCGACGACATCAATTTCGACATCATCAATCAGGCTATATCCATGCAGTTCGAAATGTTTGTTTACTCCGATATAACCGAGAATTATCCCCTGTCTGAAATATACAGTGAGGTGACTTTTCTGCACATGCGGGGAATTACGACTCCCAAGGGAATGCAGATGGTAGATGCTTTTTTACAGTCTGTAAAAGAAAAGCGCTGAGAATACGCCTCATAATCTTCGAAAAACCGCTATCTTTGCAACTGTTTTGCAAAGATTTGTCGATGAAAAATAAAATAACATTCACTTTTATCTTTACCCTGCTGGTTGTGGCGGGACTGCTGGCTTTGTATTATCTGCCGCCTGTCAATTTGAACGGTACTCCTTTGCGCAAAGTCGATTTGCTGTCCGACCTGCGTCCCGATCCGGTTGTGGAAGAAGTTTCCGATTCCGACTCTATCCCTTTGCCGGTTGTGGCAAAGCCCGTATTTGTAGATACCTGCAAGACCGGCATGACCTGCATTGAAGATTATACCGATTCCCTCGGCCTGGGAATGGGAGCATTTTACGAAGCCCTGGAGAACAGAGCCTCCCTGGGCCGACCGGTACGTATCGCCTATTTCGGCGATTCCTTTATCGAAGGCGATATCCTGACAGCCGACCTGCGGTCTTTGCTTCAGCAGAAGTTCGGAGGTAGGGGAGTAGGCTATGTGCCGGTAACCTCCCGTGTAGCCGGATTCCGTCCGACAATAAAACATACCTTCGAAGGTTGGGAGAGCCATGCCGTAACCGACTCGTCAGGCTTCAAGCGCGCTTTTCAGGATATTTCCAACCATTATTTTATTCCTCGTGCGGGAGCGTCGGTTACTCTGAAGGGCGGGAAAAACTATACAGCCTGTCTGGATACCTGCGAAACGTCCTCCTTCTATTTCTTCTCGCCCGATTCCGTTATCCTGTCTGCCCAGATCAATGGGGGCGAAAGTAAGGAATATATATTCCCCGGCGACAGTACCCGTATGCAAGTGGCACAGGCAGATGGCCGCATCGGTACCATCCGCTGGCGTGTACAGCAGGCAGGAAAGCATACCCGTTGCTTTGCGGCTACCATGGATTCGCACGAAGGAGTGATTCTCGATAACTTCAGTACCCGTGGCAGCAGCGGACAGCAGCTTGCCGGCATTCCGATGTCGGTGCTGAAAGCCTACAACCGCTTGCGTACTTACGACCTGATTGTCCTGCAATACGGACTGAATGTTGCTTCGGAAAAAGTGATGAACTATTCCTATTATACAGTCGAGATGGAGAAAGTCATCGCCCACCTGAAGGAAGCTTTCCCCGAAGCCGCCATTCTGATCGTCAGCATCGGCGACCGTGAGAGCAAGACCGAAACCGGCGAACTGCATACCATGCCCGGTGTGAAGAACCTTGTCCGCTACCAGCAGGCACTTGCCGCCAAGACTCACGTTGCCTTCTGGAACATGTTCGAGGCCATGGGAGGCGAGGGCAGTATGGTCGAAATGGTTAACAGCAAGCCCGCCATGGCAAACTACGACTATACCCATATCAACTTCCGGGGCGGAAAGCATCTGGCGAACATCCTGTTCGATGCCCTGATGTACGGCAAGGAACAATACGAGAAACGCAAGGCATACGAAAATTAACGTACGATGAAACTGAAACAATTAATCTTTTATATATTCTGTCTGGCATGGCTTGCCACGGTGCACGGATATGCGCAGGATGTGCTGCCCGAGCGTCCGAAGCCCGACAAGCATTCTTCTCCGGTCTATCCCAGCCATGAAATACAGCAACTGATGCAATTCGTGCCGGTAGAGAGCAGGATGCCCGACACGTTCCGGCAGACACAGGAAAACGAACTGACCGACCCTGCAGGCTCCTTACACCCCTTTTGGGAAAAGTTAGGGGCTCTCGACCGTCCGTTGCGTATCGTGCACATAGGCGATTCACACGTCAGGGGCCATGTCTTTCCTTATGTCATGCGCTGTAGCCTGGAAGACGATTTCGGCTCCAAAGCCGTTGAAAACATTCCCGTCACCTACCAGACATCCGGCATCGCCCGCGAGACCGGTTCCAGCGGAGTGGTATACCACATATTGGGGGTGAACGGCGCAACCTGCCAGAGTTTTTCCACGCCGGAACATATCCGTCAGATAGCCGACCTGCATCCCGATCTCGTCATCCTGTCGTTCGGAACCAACGAAGCACACGGGCGGCGCTACAACGCCTCCGAGCATACCGCCGCCATGAACTATCTGATAGCGGAGCTGAAAGCCTCCTGTCCCGATGTCGCCTTTCTGATGACTACCCCTCCGGGAGCCTATGTGCGGAATGGCAGGAGAGGGAAGATTATCAACCCCCGTACCCCGCTGGTCGTAGAAAACGAACTGAAGTTCGGCCGCGAGCACGGCATTGCCATCTGGGACATGTATGATATTGTCGGCGGCAAGCAGCGTGCCTGCCTGAACTGGAATGCGGCCAACATGTACCAGCGCGATAAAATACACTTTACACACGAAGGATATACTTTACAAGGATTATTATTATACGAAGCATTTATAAAAGCATACAATCATTATGTGGCAACTCGATTGGACTAAACTGGCAGATATTCTTACATACGATCCCCGTCAGCCGATGATTTTCAGCAGCGGACTATTCCTGTTCCTCTTTCTAGGATTCAGTCTGGTATACGTACTTTTGCAGAAACATACTACGGCACGTCTGCTGTTTGTATCCGCCTTTTCCTATTATTTCTATTACAAGAGCAGCGGCATTTATTTTTTCCTGCTGGGAATTGTCACCGTGAGCGACTTCCTGCTGGCTGCACGAATGGACCGTACCGAAACCCTCTGGAAGCGGAAGCTGCTGGTCGTGATAAGTTTGTGTATTAATCTGGGACTGTTGTGCTATTTCAAATACACAAACTTCTTTTACGAAATGCTCTGTCCGCTGTGGAACGGCCATTACGAAGCCTTCGACATCTTCCTGCCGGTCGGCATTTCCTTCTTCACCTTCCAGTCGCTGAGCTATACCCTCGACGTATACCGCCGCGACCTGAAACCGCTCGACAACCTGCTGGACTACATCTTTTATGTATCCTTCTTCCCCCAGCTGGTAGCAGGACCTATTGTGCGTGCCCGCGACTTCATCCCTCAGATTCGCCAGCCCCTGTTTGTTTCGAAGGAAATGTTCGGCGAAGGAGTTTTCTTCATCGTAAGCGGTCTGTTCAAGAAAGCCGTTATCTCCGACTATATCAGCATCAACTTTGTAGAACGCATTTTCGACAATCCCAGCTTGTATTCCGGAGTGGAGAATCTTTTTGGCGTATACGGCTACGCCTTGCAGATATACTGCGACTTCTCAGGTTACAGCGACATGGCCATCGGTATCGCCCTGCTGTTGGGCTTCCGTTTTCCCATCAACTTCAACTCCCCCTATAAGTCGGACAGCGTGACCGATTTCTGGCACCGCTGGCATATTTCCTTGTCCACCTGGTTGCGCGATTACCTCTACATTTCGCTGGGTGGCAACCGGAAAGGCAAGATCCGTACCTACATCAACCTGATTCTGACCATGTTGCTGGGTGGACTCTGGCACGGCGCTTCGTGGAATTTCATCGTATGGGGCGGACTGCATGGGGTAGCACTTGCTGTTCACAAGTTCTTCCGCAGCCTGCTTCATCGTCCCAAGACCTACCGCAGTGCCGGGTGGCGACGTTTCTTTGCTGTGATTATCACTTTCCACTTCGTGTGCTTCTGCTGGATCTTCTTCCGCAACACCGAGTTTGCCGGTTCGGTTTCCATGATCCGTCAGATCTTCACCTCGTTCCATCCCGAGTTGTTCGGGCAGCTCGTTGCCGGATATTGGAAGGTATTCGCCCTGATGGCAGTCGGCTACCTGCTTCACTGGTGCCCCGATAGCTGGCAGAATGCTTGCAGCCGCGGCATGACACGCCTGCCGCTGGTCGGTCAGGCACTCATCCTGATAGCCCTCATCTTCTTGGTCATTCAGGTAAAGAGCAGCGACATTCAGCCATTTATCTATTTCCAGTTCTAAAATAAAAGAAAAAAATACCCCTTTTTGCCCTTCACGCCCTTCACATACGGTTCTTCCGGCATGCTCAACGCATCATCGAAACCCGCTGTGTGAAGGGCGTGAATAGTAAATAAGCCTATTGAATCTTTGTATATAGCCTAAATTCCACCGGAAACGTCCCGATGTTTTGGGAAAATTTGTACAAAACATTTTATTTTTTGTACAAATTTTTGGGAAGCCTTATTGATACTTTATTTCTTTCGTCTGCGCGATGTTTATGCCTCTATACGAATAGTTTATATCTTGTTTCCCTCATTTTTCTTTCGAAAAACATATCCTAATGTTATGAAATCTAAATATAAAATCTGAAATCTTTTATTTGCGTAACTTGTTTGTTGAATATAAAATTCAATGAATATGACTAGAATAAAGATTAAGTTACGTTTATCTACAGTTTCAGGCAGGGCTGGGACTGTATATTATCAGATTTCTCGTAAAAAAGAAGTAAGGCAAATAACTACAGACATCCATTTATTGCCGGAGGAATGGGATGCTTCTGCCGGATGTGTTTGTAAATCTGTCTATTCAGGTTATTTCCGTCTTTCTGCAATTCAACACCGTATTGATCGGGAAGTGGAACAGCTCAGGCAAATCATTCGTTCCTTGGAATTGTCCGGAAAAGATTTTAGTGCCCGTACCGTTGTCGAGTATTTTTGTTCTTCGCGGAAAGTAGTATCTGTCCTTTCCTATGGTCAACGTTTGATATCCCGTTTGACAGAAAAAGGAAAATTGGGTACAGCTCGAAATCTGCGGAGCACCCTTTCCAGTTTTACGGAATTTCTTCACGGTAGAGACATAGCCTTTTCTCTGTTCGATGAGGTTGTAATCGGAGAGTACGCAGACTGGCTGGCAAAGCGTGGTATCACCTCCAACTCCTCCTCTTTTTATATGCGCAACTTACGCTCGGTCTATAACCGGGCTGTTCGTGAGGAAGGCATTAAACAGACTTTTCCTTTTCGCTACGTTTATACAGGCATTGACAAAACAGCAAAGCGTTCGGTCGATGAAGAAATAATTATTCGCTTGAAGGAACTGGAGTTGAAAGACATGCCTACTTTGCAGTTTACCCGTGATCTTTTTCTTTTTAGCTACTGTACCCGTGGTATGTCCTTTGTGGATATTGCATATCTTCGTCGCAAAGACATCCGTAACAGCTATATTTGTTATACACGTAAGAAGACAGGCCATTCTTTGTCTGTACGTATTGAATGCGAAGTACAAAAAATTATCAACCGCTATTGGAATGCTACGGCAGGAACCCCTTTCCTTTTCCCGATTTTACATACCGAAGATGAAGAACTGTCGTATAAACAATATCAAACAGGTTTGCGTTATTACAATAAGCAATTGAAAAAACTTGCATCTTTATTGGGAGAAGATATTGTACTGACTTCTTACACTTCCCGTCATACTTGGGCAAGCACGGCACGCAAGCATAATGTACCTGTAGCAGTCATCAGCGATGGAATGGGGCATACTTCCGAAAAAACAACTTTGATTTATCTTTCTTCTATTGATACTTCTGTTATCGATCGTGCGAATGCCGAATTGGTTGCATCGCTAAATAGAAAAAGTAAGTAAGAATGGTCTTTCTCTAAGTAAGAAGCGGTACCAATACTCAAATAGCTGGAAGTAAAGAAGAAAAAAGAGACTTATATCGCTTAATTTTTTATCTTTTTTTTCTTTTTCTGTTCCCTGTGTCGTCTATTATTTACACAACATGATAGTGCTCCTTTGTAAATAATAGAAGTTAATCTTAAATAAATATTAACAGTTGAATTTGTAAATATATGAGAATCAGTTAAATCTAGTTATTTGTCAAAAAGATGAAAAATACCCTCACTATTTATTGCTTAATTCATTTGAAGTCAATATCTTTGCCCCGTCAATAGATACCGCTTCTTACTTAGAAAAGGTATATTATTCAATAAAAACTAGACATTTCTTGTGTAATAAATTGAAACACAATATTTTATATGCGTTTCAAGGAGCCATTGTTATAGGCTTTCAGGAAATAATATTTTAAATTTTGGGGAGGTTATGGCTACTGTAAGCAGTAGTTTGATAGAGAGAGAGGAACCGATGTATTGGTATGCAATGAGTGTTCCTTACAACCGCGTGTTGAAGGTAAAAAAACAGCTGGATGAAAAACAAATCGAATGTTTTGTTCCCATGCGTTACGAGGTACGTACCGTCAGAGGACGGAAGATGCGACTATACGTTCCGGCTGTCAGCAATCTGATCTTTGTACATACAACAGATTCCCGCCTGAAATTGTTCAAGCAAACTACCCCTTTTTTGCAATACCTGATTTATAAGGTAGACGGTGTTTCCCAAAAGATTATCGTATCCGATGATCAGATGGAGCAGTTCATACGGGTATGTCGTACCCACGATGAACACCTGATTTACCTGAAGCCGGAAGAAATCAATCTTGCCAAAGGAACCCGCGTCCGCATTTTAGGTGGTGCATTCAATGGGGTAGAAGGTATCTTTGTCAAAGTGAAAGGCAAGCGCAACCGACGGGTTGTTGTCCTTATCGACCATGTTTCCGCCATAGCTATTTCCGAAGTCTCCCCCGACCTGATAGAGATTATCCATTTCTAATTATTTTAAAGATAGATGATTACATTATTTTTGGCAGGCAGTTTTTTGATAGCCCTGCTGCTGGGCATTGTGATGATCCCCAATATTCTGTTAGTGTCCTACCGAAAACGTTTGTTCGATTTGCCCGATCCCCGCAAGGTACATACTTGTCCGGTACCTCGTCTGGGAGGGATTTCCTTCTTACCGGCCATTGTCATTACTTTTGCGTTGATAATGGGATTCCGTATTCTCCATGGTATACCTGTAGAAAACCTTCCGCTGTCGCGTACCCTGTATGAATTTCTGTTTTATATTGTCGGTGCCATGCTGCTGTATCTGACGGGAGTACAGGACGATTTGATCGGCGTGGGCTATCGCCGGAAGTTCCTGATACAGATACTGGCGGCTTTATTGCTGGTAGGCTGTGGCGATTGGATCCGTTCGCTGGGCGGGCTGTTCGGCATTTACGATCTTCCGGCATGGCTGGGTATTCCGCTGACGGTTTTCCTTGTCGTTTATATCACCAACGCCATCAACCTGATAGACGGTATCGACGGGCTCGCCTCGGGCTTGTGCTGTATTTCTCTTACCATGCTTACCTACATGCATATCTATGTAGGACAATATATCTATGCATTTTTAGCATTGGCTACCTTAGGTATTCTGATACCTTTCTGGTGCTACAATGTATTCGGCAACGCCCAGAAAGGCCATAAACTGTTTATGGGCGATACCGGCAGCCTTACCTTGGGCTATATCCTGAGCTTTCTGGTAATCCATTTGAGCTTTGTGCACTTCGACGAAAATGCTCATACCAACCCGTCGTTGGCAATCGCCCTCAGTACCCTGATTGTTCCTTTGTTCGACGTAGTGCGTGTGGTGCTACATCGTGTGCGGACCGGAAAAAGCCCTTTCCTGCCCGACAAGAACCATTTCCATCACAAGCTGCTGCGTACCGGCATGCGGGTACGCTGGGTGATGGTAACTATATTGGCTATTTCACTCTTCTTTATCGGGCTGACTTTTGTGCTGTTGCCTTACTGCAACGTCACTTATATCCTGATTATCGATGTCGTGCTATGGATTGCGTTGCATCTCTATCTGGACGTGTTGATTGTCCGCAAGCGGAAAGCTAAAGAAGCTGTATCTGTGAATCATTAATCTTAAACTTATAATCAAACATCTTATAAATACCATTGCTATGAGATTATCTATCCGCTCTTTGTCGCTGCAGGCGGCATTTTTCCTTTTTGCCGTATGGACAACCTTTTCGTGTTCGGCTCCTTCACAGGTAACGTATTTTCAGGATTTGCGTCCCGGTGAAAGTGAACAAAAAGTCGTGGCGGCTACTGAAATCAAGGTTCGTCCGGGTGATAAACTGTCTATCATTGTAAACAGTCGTGACCCTCAGTTAACACAGTTGTTCAATCTGCCTTATGTAGGGCAGCAGATAGGACAGGGAGCTGTAACTGCTAATAATACAACTAATAGTAGTCAAGGGGTTTCCGGTTATACTGTCGATGAAGAAGGTATGATTGATTTTCCGGTATTGGGTAAGATTGAGATAGCCGGTAAGAACCGCGAAGAAATTGCCGCCTTTATCAAGGGTGAGCTGCTTGCCAAGAATCTGGTAAAAGATCCGGTGGTAACCGTAGAATACATGAATCTCTGCATTTCCGTTTTGGGGGAAGTTACTAAACCCGGTCGTTACAGTATCGATCGGGACAAAGTGACGGTACTCGATGCCATCAGTATGGCGGGGGATCTGACCATTTACGGCAAGCGTGAAAAAGTATTGGTACTTCGTGAAGAAGAAGGAGTACAGCATGTATATGGCATCAATCTCTGTTCGGCAGAGCATTTGTATACATCTCCGGTATATTATCTGCGTCAGAACGACGTAGTGTATGTAGAACCGAACAATGTTCGTGCTCGTCAGGCAACAGTGAACGGTAACAATGTGCGTTCTACTTCATTTTGGATTTCACTCGCTTCGTTGCTGACTACGGTTGCTGTACTTGTCTTTAAATAATAACTGAAATTTAATAAATTGTAATTTATGTCCGAAACTCAACAACATAGTCGTCCGGCTGCGAAGACGGACGATTTTATTCGTATTCAGGATTTGTATTACCTCTGTTTGGCTAAATGGCGGTGGTTTGTTTTATCTTTAGTGGTTTGCCTAGGCACTGCTGTTGTATATTTGCTTATGACTCCACCGGTTTATACCCGTACCGCTTCCCTATTGATTAAGGAAGAATCGAAAGGACAGTCTCTTTCCGGTGACGTAGGAGCTTCGTTTTCCGATTTGGGCCTTTTCCAATCCAATACCAATGTAAACAACGAATTGATTTCCTTGCAATCGCCGGCTGTGATGTACGACGTGGTAAAACGTCTGCATCTGGAAGTGGATTATAGTACCAAAGGAAGTTTTTATCCACAGGTCCGTTACGGACAGAACTTGCCTTTGACGGTGAGTTTTGCCGGTTTGGCCGATAACGAGACCGCTGCACTGACAGTAGAGCCTGTTCAGTCGAAAGGAATCAAGCTGAAAGCGTTTGTACATAACGGAGAAAAGGTAGATGGCGAAGTGGTTGGAACCTTGAATGATAGTTTGGTTACTCCGATAGGAAAATTGGTCATCCGTCCGGCTGGAGCTTTTGTGGACTGGCAAAAAAGTTCGGAGCCGCTGACAGTTTCTCGTTCTGGATTAAATTCGGCTGTCAGTCGATATGCCGCAGGTTTGAGTGTCGCCTTGAATGATGAAAAAGCCACTATTATCGATTTGAGTTTCTGCGATGTTTGCATCCAGCGTGCTGAGGATATTTTGAATACACTTATTGCCGTATATAACGAAAATTGGATTAAAGACAAGAACCAGATTGCGGTTAGTACTTCCATGTTTATCAACGACCGTTTAGGAGTGATTGAAAGCGAGTTGGGACATGTGGATGAAAATATTTCTACTTTCAAGAGCGAGAATCTGTTGCCTGATGTACAGGCTGCTTCACAGCTTTATATGACCGAGCGCAGTCAGGCACAGTCTCAGATTCTGACCTTGAATACCCAGCTTTCCATGGCGCGCTACATCCGTAACTACCTGACCGCTGCTTCCAGTCGCAACCAGTTATTGCCTGCCAATTCAGGCTTAGAAAGTGCGAATATCGAAAATCAGATTTCCGAATATAACAACTTGCAGCTTCAACGCAACAATCTGGTAGCAAACAGTAGTGAGCAGAACCCTTTGGTCATAGATATGGACGAGTCGTTACGCTCTATGCGCAGGAGCATCGTATCCTCCGTAGATAATCTGATAACAACCTTGAATACCCAAATTCACAGCTTGGAAAAGAGCGACCAGCGGGCTACAGAGCACATTGCCGCCAATCCATCACAAGCCAAATACCTGTTGTCAGTGGAACGCCAGCAGAAAGTCAAGGAGTCTCTTTACCTCTTCCTTCTCCAGAAGCGTGAGGAAAACGAGCTTTCACAAGCATTTACCGCTTATAATACTCGGGTTATTACCCCACCGACCGGTTCCATGATACCAACAGCTCCGGTAAAGAAAAATATTTTGTTGGTTGGTTTTGCTTTGGGAATACTCATCCCTGTAGTGATTGTCTTTTTACAGGAAACCCTAAATACCCGTGTACGTGGTAAAAAGGATTTGGAAAGTCTTTCCATTCCTTTTGTGGGGGAAATTCCCTTGTACGGCAAAGTCCGTCGTTCTGGCCTGCTCCATAAAAAAGTGACTCCGCTTACCGAAACCAAGGTTGTGGTAAAAGAAGGTAGCCGTGACGTAGTGAACGAAGCTTTCCGTGTGCTACGTACCAACTTGGAATTTGTATCTAGTGAAAACGGAAAGGGACAGGTTATCCTGATGACTTCCTTCAATCCGGGTAGCGGTAAAACTTTCCTGACTGTTAACATTGCTTCTTCTCTTGCGATCAAAAGAAAACGTGTATTGGTCATCGATGGTGACCTTCGCCGTGGTTCTACTTCGGTCTATGTCGGTTCTCCCCATCACGGATTGAGTAATTATTTGGCGGGTAAAGTACAGCGTATTGAAGACGTAATTGTACCGGCATCCGAAACCGTCCGTTTCGATGTACTGCCGGTCGGTACCATTCCTCCCAATCCTACGGAGTTGTTGTCGAGCGAACGTTTGCAGACATTGCTTACTGACTTCCGTACTCGTTACGACTATGTCCTGATAGACTGTCCGCCGATTGAGCTGGTAGCCGATACCCATATCATCGAGAAGTATGCTGACCGAACCATCTTTGTGGTACGTGCCGGACTGCTGGAGCGCAGTATGCTGCCTGAACTGGAGGCCTTTTATACCGAACATAAGTTCAAGAACATGGCAGTATTGCTGAACGGTACCGAAGGCAACGGTTCGTACCGTTACGGCTATCGTTATGGTTACCATTACGGCTACGGTTCCAATTATTATTACGGAAACGAAAAGCAGAAACAATGAGCTGGTGGTGGCCTTTTCAGCAAAAGCAGACGTTGGCAGAAAGCGGAATCCTGCGGGGAATGACCGACTATCATTCCCACCTGCTTCCCAGTGTGGACGACGGGGTACAGACCGTTGAAGAATCTTTGGAAATTTTGCGACTGTATGAACAGTTGGGAATCCGTGAAGTCTGGTTCACCCCCCACATTATGGAAGACATTCCCAATACCACAGCTGGACTGCGCAGCCGCTTCGAGCAGTTTCAGAAACGCTATACCGGAAACATCCGCCTGCATTTGGCAGCGGAATACATGCTCGATAACCTGTTTAAGGAACGCTTTGCCCATCGTGATTTGTTGCCGATAGGAGAGGAAGGTAACCACCTGTTAGTAGAAACTTCCTATTTCAATCCACCGATGGATTTGTATGGCATGATAGAAAAAATCAAATCAGCCGGATTCATTCCCGTATTGGCACATCCGGAACGCTATACCTATATGGGAGAAAAAGAGTATCATCGATTAAAAGAGGCTGGAGTTATGTTTCAGTCCAATCTACCTTCTTTGGTAGGTGCTTACGGTGCATCAGTTAAAAAAAAGGTTGAGGAACTGCATTCAAAAGCTATGATAAATCTGTATGGTACGGATACGCATACTTTGTCATCCTTCAATCGAATTCTTTCTTTTCGAACACTTCTTATAAAAAATATTGTCAATGAAAGCATATAAAATTGCTGTAGCCGGAACCGGTTACGTAGGTTTAAGCATTGCTACCTTACTGTCACAGCATCATCAGGTAGTAGCTGTAGATGTTATTCCGGAAAAAGTAGATTTGATCAATCAGCGCAAGTCTCCTATTCAGGACGAGTATATTGAAAAATACCTGAAAGAAAAAGACTTGAATCTGGTGGCGACACTGGATGGCGAGAAAGCTTATAGTGATGTCGATTTTGTAGTGATTGCGGCTCCTACCAATTATGATCCGGTAAAGAACTATTTCGATACCTCTCATGTAGAGGAAGTCATCGAACTGGTTAAGCGAGTGAATCCTACTGCCATTATGGTCATCAAGAGTACAGTTCCCGTAGGATATACTGAGAATATACGCCGGAAAATGAATACGGAGAATGTCATTTTTGCGCCGGAATTTTTGCGTGAAAGCAAAGCATTGTACGATAATCTGTATCCCAGTCGTATCATCGTAGGAAGACCAGAAGGAGACGCACGTTTGGATGAGGCAGCTCATGTTTTTGCTTCTTTGTTGCAGGAAGGTGCCATTAAGGAAAATATCGATACGTTGTTTATGGGGCTGACCGAGGCTGAAGCTGTAAAACTTTTTGCTAATACCTATTTAGCACTGCGAGTTTCTTATTTCAATGAACTCGATACATATGCAGAAATGAAAGGTCTTGATACAAAAGCCATTATTAATGGTGTATGTCTGGATCCACGTATCGGAACACATTACAATAACCCAAGTTTCGGTTACGGTGGCTATTGCTTACCGAAAGATACCAAACAACTTTTGGCAAATTATGCCGACGTACCTGAGAATCTGATACAAGCCATTGTAGAAAGTAACCGTACCCGTAAAGATTTCATAGCTGACCGAGTATTGAAAAAAGCTGGTTATTATACAGCCTCTAGTCAATGGGATATAAAAAAAGAGCAAAAAATCATAATAGGGGTCTATCGTCTGACCATGAAATCGAACAGTGATAATTTCCGTCAATCCTCTATCCAAGGTGTTATGAAGCGTATTAAGGCCAAGGGTGCTGAGGTGATTATTTATGAACCGACCTTGGAAGATGGCAGTACTTTCTTTGGCAGTAGAGTCGTAAATGATTTGGATTTATTTAAGGAACAGAGTCAGGCTATTATAGCGAATCGTTATGATGATTGCTTGGATGATGCAAAAGAAAAAGTATATACAAGAGATATTTTTAAAAGAGATTAATTATGTTACAGTATAATATAAATCTTCATGGAAAAACCGTATTAATTACAGGGGTTGCAGGTTTTATAGGTGCAAACTTAGCGAAACGATTATTAAATGAATATAATGATTTATGCGTTATAGGAATAGATAGTATCACAGACTATTATGATGTAACTTTAAAATACGAACGGCTTAACGAACTTTCTTTGTTTGATCAACGATTTGTCTTTATTCATGATTCAATAGCTAATCGTGATGTGGTAAGTCGGATATTCTCTGAATATCATCCACATCTTGTAGTTAACTTGGCTGCACAAGCTGGAGTTAGATATAGTATTGAAAATCCAGATGCTTACATCGAGAGTAACATAATTGGTTTCTATAATATTTTAGAGGCATGCCGTCACAGTTATGACGAAGGAAAAGAAGGGGTTGAGCATCTTGTTTATGCTTCTTCGTCAAGTGTGTATGGATCAAATAAAAAAGTTCCTTATAGTACAGAGGATAAAGTAGATAATCCTGTTAGTTTATATGCAGCTACAAAAAAAAGTGATGAATTGATGGCACATGCATATTCCAAACTATATAATATTCCAAGTACAGGATTACGATTCTTTACTGTTTATGGTCCCTGTGGACGTCCGGATATGGCATATTTTGGATTTACAAATAAACTGGTTGCTGGGCAAACTATAAAAATATTCAATTATGGTAACTGTAAACGAGATTTTACCTACATTGATGATATAGTAGAAGGGGTTGTACGTATTATGCAACATGCACCTGAACGTGAAGTTGGTGTAGATGGTTTACCTATCCCTCCTTATAAAATATATAATATAGGAAATAATAATCCGGAATGTTTACTGGATTTTGTAACTATATTGCAGGAAGAATTAGTTCGTGCAGGAGTTCTTCCTAAAGATTATGATTTTGAATCCCATAAAGAGTTTGTTCCGATGCAACCAGGGGATGTCCCAATTACTTATGCTGATATAATTCCATTAAAACAAGATTTTGGTTTTGCGCCTACCACTTCTTTACGTTGTGGTTTAAGAAAATTTGCAGAGTGGTATGTTAATTATAAAGATTAGTTTTTTAATCAGTAGAATAGATATTTGCACTTATTTCAATTTATATAATTGAAAAGATAATATAATTGTTTTTATCCATTATAGAATATATCTATATTATGTTAAATAGGAAATATGATTTTTTTATTGCAAGACGAATCTTTATAATGAGATTACGGTTTTGGATAAAAAAAATCTTTTGTAGGGATTTGAAAGGAGGATGTAAAGTTGGTATTGATTCTCATGTAAAATTTTTGTTTACAGGTAAAGGGGGAGTTATATTAATAGGAGAAAGAAGTTCCATATCCTATGGGAGTATGTTAATTACCGAAGGTGGCCGTATATCTATGGGTAAAAATTGTACGATAAATCCCTATTGTATGCTTTATGGTAATGGAGGAATATCTATTGGTGATAATGTGAGAATAGCAACCCATAGTGTAATTGTTAGTTCTAATCATAATTTTCAAGATATTCATGTTCCTATTTGTAAGCAAGGTTTAACAACAAAAGGAATTATTATTCAAGATGATGTTTGGATTGGAGCTCATGTTACTATTTTAGATGGTGTTAATATTGGATGTGGATGTGTAATAGGTGCTGGTGCTGTTGTTACTAAAGATACGAAACCGTATGGGGTTTATGTCGGTAATCCCGCGAAATTAATTAAATTTCGTGGAGAAAAATTACAAACTAAATAAATATTTTGATGTTGACAGGAAGTTCAAAACGTGTGGCAATTAATTCGATAGCTATGTACGTAAAGATGCTATTGTCTTTATTTGTAACATTTTATTCGACTAGGATTATATTAAATAATTTAGGAGTTACAGACTTTGGTATTTATAATTTAGTGGCTGGCACAATTAGTCTATTAGGCTTTTTTAATGGAACTATGGGAAATACTGTTCAACGGTTTTTAGCATTTGAGTTAGGAAGAGGAGATTTAAATAGAGTTAAGTTGACTTTAAATATGACTCTTGCTATGCATATTTTATGTGGAATATGTTTAGTTCTTGTGTTGGAAATATTAGGCCTTTTTCTTTTTGATTCTGTCTTTATAATCAAGCCTTCTAGAATAGATGCAGCTAAAATAGCTTATCACTTTATGGTTTTTATTACATTTATAAGTACAGTCACAACCCCTTTCAATGCTTGTTTATGTGCTCATGAATATATTATGGTTTCAGCCTTTATAGAATTTTTGGAGGCTTTATTTAAATTAGGTGTGGCTTTCTTAATAGCCTTATGTGGGAGAGATCCTCTTATTACCTTTTGTTTTTTTCTATGTTTAATACAAATTATTAGTTTCTTTTTAAGGGTTATGTTTTGTAAATATAAATTTACAGAATGTAAGAGCATTAATATTTTTAAATTTGATAAAAATATAAGAAATAGTTTATTTTCTTTTTTAGGTTGGAACATGATTGAATCGATTAGTTGGCTAGGAAAAAATCAGGGAGTTGCAGTATTATTAAATACCTTTTATGGAACAGCTATTAACGCAGCTTATGGTGTGGCTAATCAAATAAATGGGCAGATTATGTTCTTTTCGAATTCGTTATTAAGTGCTATTCGTCCTCAGATATATAAGGCTGGAGGAACTGGCAATTCCGAACGTATGATTAAATTGTCTATTACGGCTTCTAAATTTGCCTTTTTTGTATTACTTGTCATGTTCTGTCCATTTATTGATGTTATGGATAAAATTTTAGTTTTTTGGTTAAAAAATGTTCCTGATTATACAGAAGGTATTAGTACGTTATTGTTAATTATAACTTTGATAAGTTATATGGTTATTGGAATTAATATTTGCATTCAAGCTGATGGAAAAGTTAAATACTATCAGATAGTATCTAGTCTCATTATCTTTATCTCATTGCCAATTGGATATGTAATATCTTCTATTTATCATAATGTTTATACATTTCTATATGTAATGATTATAGTAGAACTGATATTAACATTTTCTAAGTATTATGTAGCATCTAAGACACTTCGTGTTTCTATGAAACTGTTTATATATAAACTATTTTTCCCATGTACCTCTTTGGCTATTATATCGATTTTTATTTCGTATTATGGCTATAGATTACTTATAAATAATTCATTATTAATTAATAATATTTGTTATATATTTATTGATGTCTTAATAATATGTTTATTGATTTTTAAATTTGGACTGACCACATCAGAAAAGCAATTAATCTTGTCATTGTTATCTACTGTAAAAGATAAAATATTGAGGAAAAATGAAAAAATGCATTAAAAATAATCCTCTTGTTTCCGTTGTAATGGGTTGTTATAACAATGAGGATACGATAAAAGAAGCTATTGATAGTATTTTAGTTCAAACTTATTCTAATTTTGAGTTTATTATCATTGATGACTGTTCTAAGGATCATACTGTTGATATAATAAACTCAATAAGAGATTCACGTATTCGTTTAATGATAAACTCAGAAAATAAAGGTTTGGGGTATTCTTTATATACTGGAATATGTGAGGCTAAAGGAGTTTATATCGCGAGAATGGATGCAGATGATATTTCATACCCTAATAGAATTGAGGAGGAAGTATTATACCTCCAAAAGAACCCCGAGGTTATATGTGTAGGATCTTGGGCCAAAAAGATAGGGAATATTTCTACGTTGACAAAGTTATTTAATCCTTATATAAAATGTCCAGTTGATCATGAATTAATAAAAGTTATGTTATTGGTAGGTACGCCAATGATGCATCCTTCTGTTATGATGAATGTTAGATTGCTACGTGAACAAAAGTTGAATTATGATCCTAATTTTAAAAGGGCGCAAGATTATGAATTGTGGACTCGCATGGTATGGAAAGGCCGTATGGCTAATATACCCAAACCACTTTTGGCATATCGTTATTCACATAAACAAGTTTCTTTTATAAATGGTGGTGAACAGAAAATTCATTCAAAGCTTTTCCGTGCAAGAATGCTTGAGCATTTATTTAATAGAGAATTAACTGAAGAAGAAATTGAAATTCATCAGTTAGTTGCTAATAACAAAACACTTTCAGAATATAATTTGAAAAGAGTTGAAACTTGGCTAAATTTATTATCAGTGAAGGTGCTAAATTCAAATATATATGACAAAAAATATTTTTTTTATTTTTTTTCGAAACGATGGGCTATTTTATGTCGGTTAGCTTTAAAAAGACATATTGCTTGTGAAAGGTATTTTAGCAATAAATATCTAGGAAAATTTAATTTTTATTCAATTATCAGTTTACTCAAATGACCACATTGTCATATATATATATAGGTATATCTGTTTGTTTAATTTATTTGTTTTTTTTACTATTTCAAAAACGATATAGATTGCTGATTCCTTCTGTCATTCATTCTTTAACATGGCTTATTACTTTATCATTAATGGCGTTAGAATTGAATGATGTATTAGGTAAGGGGGCTCAAAATATTCATTATGAAAAAGTAGCACCTTATATTTTATATATGATGATAAGTGCTACAATAGGATTTGTATTAGCTCATTTAATGACAGAGTCAGTATCTATAAATCCTAAAAAATACGAGCTATTACCTATTAACGTTGTAAATAATCTACTGATTTCTTTTAGATGGTTACCTTATCTTTGCTTATTTTGTGGAATTTGTCTTCTGTTTTTTATAATATCTGTTGGGGGTATTAATTCGTTAGGTGATTATCGTTTAGTTGCTGTAACAGTTAAAAAAGTAGGATTTTTTTCTATAATTCAGCGTATATCTGGACATATAACGGTTTTAGGTACATTTTATATAGGATTTTTGGCTTATAAGCATGCAATAAATGGCTTGAATATAAAGGAATTTTTGAAAATTACTTTGATGTATGGTTCTATAGGTATTTCAGGTGGAGGTAGATTATGGATTCTTTTAGCGATATTACCTTATGCAATTATATATTTATTAGTTCAAAAAAATTTAAATTATGTCGGAATCAAACGTGACTTAAAAAATATACTAATGATTTTGATTGCTGCTGTATCTTTATTTAGTGTAATAGGTATGTTTAGAAATGATACAAATCGTGTTGCTGAAGATGGAACAAAACGTTTTTTTGATAAGTTTCTTTATTATACAGATGGTCCTAAGATGACAAATATTGTATTAAGCAAATATCCTGATGGAAGCTTTAATTTAGAATATGGCAAGGCTGAATTTCTTAGTAAATATTTTAAATCAAAAATGCAAGAACGATTTCGTGATGATATATCGTATGATCCAGGCCTTTCAGTTACTGCTAAATCATCTATTTATCTTCTTTATTTTGATTTTGGATATTGGGGAGGTATTTTTATGTGGGGGATTATTTGTATGATTGTTGAATATTTGGCAATAAGGTTAATGAAAACAGTAAATATAGTAGGAATATTATTTTTTCTATTGTTAACTTTATTGTATTTTCAATCTCCTATATTTGAAGTTTTTAATGTTTACACTCCTTATTTTTATTGGTTGATACTGATTTATATATTTAGATCACTTATATTTAAATCAGTTTTAGGTATTAAGCCTTATTTGTAGATATGTATAAACTTTCTTGGATATGGATAAAATAGCAATTCTTATATTAGGACATAAAAACCCCAACCAGCTTAGTAAATTAGTAAGTTCTTTGGCTAATAGTCATTTTGATTTCTATATACATATTGATAAAAAAGTTGATATTCTACCTTTTCAAAAAAGTCTTGAAAATCTAAAAGATATGAATATTTCTTTTGTAAAAGATAGGATAAAAACTTATTTTTTTGATTTTTCTTTGGTTGAAGCTACTTGCAAATGTGCGGCAATGGCTTATAAGAGTGGAAATTATAAATATTATATTTTATTAAGTGGACAGGATTATCCAATAAAATCAAAGGACTATATCTATGGATACTTGATAAAAAATTATCCAATGTGTTGGATTGATATGTATGGAGTAGATGAAGCTGCATTTCATGGTGTAAATTGGGTGAAAAATATTGGATATTTTTATACATCTCAACATCTGAGAAAAATAATATTAAATATTGTTGGAAATAAATTTTATTTTTCAAAGTACGGAAAATTAGTAAAATTATTTGCTGTTATATATGATCGTATAATGACTTTAATAAAAGGAGCTCCTAGAGATTGGTTAAAGTCTACACAATATACATATTCTGCAGGTTCACATTTTTGGATCCTACCTGATATTGCAATTGAACATATCTTAAATAATTATTTTTATGATATAAATTTGAAAAAGATATTTAGTCATATTGGCGCTCCTGAAGAAAGTTATTTTCAGACTTCCTTAAGTACTATGAAAGATTTATTATTACCAGATGAATTCTCTCAATTTGAAAGTTCTGAGAAAGAAATGGATAATCCTGCTTTGCGTTTAATAAAATGGTATAGCAATGGCGTTAAGACTAATGGACATCCTGATATATGGAAAATTACTGATAAAGATTTCATCGATAATGCAAATGCTTTATTTGCACGTAAATTTGACATGAATGTAGATGTTTCAATTTTAAATTATTTAGATTCAAAGTGTTGAAAGATAGAATTGCGAAATATATGAGTCGTTGGTTTATATTTGGCCAATGGCAAAGACCTATTTTACCGTTTAGAGTAAATTTACTTTATTGGAGACCTAAAAAAGGGGATAATGTAGGAGATTTATTGTCTTTAATAGTATTTAATTATATAAAAAAGAAATCGAGAATTTTGATTAAACCTAGACGGTTAGTTATGATAGGAAGTGTCCTTAGTTTTGTTGGAGGTGGTAAAACTACTGTTTGGGGAACTGGTTTAATGAATGAAAGTTGTGTTCAAGCATTATTGAATCCCTTTAAAAAAGTAAAACTTGATATACGAGCTGTAAGAGGTCCTAAGACACGGGATATATTATTAAAATCAGGATTTAAATGTCCTAAAGTCTATGGTGATCCTGCTATTTTGATGCCTCTCTATTATAAACCATCTATAGCTCAAATAAAAGGGAAAGTCGTAATTATACCGCATCATAGTAGGTTAGAAAAATATAAAGGTCTTTATGACAATGTATTAGATACATATACTAATGATTGGCAAGGATTTATAAATCAAATATTAAGTGCTGAAAAAGTTATAAGTTCTTCTTTACATGGGATTATATTGGCAGAGTCCTACGGTATTCCTTGTGTAATGTTGAATGATATACCAGACTCTAGATTTAAATATGATGATTATTATTTAAGTACAGGTCGACAAGATTGGCCTTTAGCTTCTTCTATAAAAGAAGCATTATTTATGGATGGAAAAGTAAATTTAAAAGTGAAAGAAATGCAAGACACTCTTTTGAAGGCATTTCCATATGATATTTTTTTATGAAATCAATTTTATTTATATTACCATATTGGGGGAATTTCCCTAATTATTTTCAATTATGGCTTAATTCGTGCAAATTCAATGAAACTATTGATTGGCTTATTGTAACTGATATAAATTTGAGTCAACGATATAGGGTTCCTAAGAATGTGAAGGTAGAATATGTGTCTTTTAACTCTTTACAAAAGAAGGCAAAGGACAAGTATTCTATAGCTCCTTTATATCCTTATGATTTGTGTAAGTATCGGGTTGTTTATCATGAACTTTTTGAGGAATTTTGTATCGGTTACGATTTTTGGGGATTTTGTGATTGTGATTTGATATGGGGGAATTTACGCTCTTTTATAACAGATGAAGTTTTAAATTCTTATGATAAAATCTCTTGGCGAGGGCATATGACATTATTTAAAAATATTGATCGAGTAAACCAAGCTTATAAGAATGAGTTTGAGGGATTTAAAACTTTTAGAGGATGTATTAATAATACGGAAGGAATCAATTTGTTTGATGAAGTTGGTATAAATAAGATTTTTGATAAATTAGGCTATAGCATTTATAAAAAGATTCCTTTTGCCGATTTGAAAATAAGGCAGTTTAATTTTATTTGTTTGCATAACATATTTCCTGAGAATACAAATATTAATCAAATATTTCACTGGTCTGTAGAAGGTGGTTTAGAACGTATATATATAGATCATGGAGGAATTAAGAGAGAACAAATAGCTTATGTTCATTTTTTGAAAAGACCGATGAAAATGTGTATAAAGGAAACAGAAAATTCTTTCTTGATTGTGCCTAATAAATTTATACCAGATCAAGAACTGTCAATAAATTCTGTTTTATGCTTAAGTAAAGATAAGATATATTGGAACTATTGGATGTCAAGACTGACATTTAATTTTATAAAAAATAAAATTAAATGTCTTTTAACACAACAGAAATATAAACCTGATATTTATAATTAATTGTTTGATAGAATTTATGAGAATTTTAATAGCAAATATTTTTCCTAAAGATAAAATTTTAAAATATGGAGCTTCTATTGCTGCACATAACTTTTGTTATAATTTAATTGAAGGGGATGTTTTTAATAGAGTTTTTTCAATTCTTCCAATGCTGAAGGTTGAAAAAAAGGATTTGGTATATGATTCTTCAATAATCCAAGCGGTATATTGTGCATTTTTTAAGAAAGGAAAAATAGCTTTTCGTTTAGCCTCATTGTTGGAAAATATCAGACTTTTTACATTGATACCGGTGAAATCTAATGTTTGGTTTTATAATTTGTCGACATTAACAGTCCTCCTTTTTGTTTTATTGAGGATATTTAAACCATCAGTGAAACTTTATGTTATTATTTTAGATTTTACTCCTGGGAGGAAAGGATTGAGGGGGGTTACTGAAAATATTTTATTAAAGTGGTTAAATAGAGCAGATGGAATTATAAAATTAGCTGATTCTCCATTGTTTACTTGTAAAAATGCAGATTGCTTACCTGGAGTTGTACCTGTTGATTCTCCTTCTTATCCTAGAATAGTTCAAATAAAAAAAGAATTTCTTATATCTGGAGTTTTGAGTGAAAATATTTCAATGTTATCCATGTTATTAAGGGCTTTTTCTAAAATGCCAGAAATGACTTTACACATTACTGGAAAAGCATTAGATTTAGAATTGATAAAAGAATATGCAGATAAATATGATAACATTGTTTATCATGGAATGGTATCGTATGATGATTACTTGAGAATTTTGCATGATACTCCTTTTCTGTTGAGTACACGTAATCCTTATTCTCCTGAGAATCAATGTAATTTTCCTTCTAAGATTATAGAGGCATTATTACATAATCGTATTATTATTTCTACGCTTCATTATAATCAATTGGAAGGCATCAATTATTGGAAAGTATCATCTAACGAAAATGATTTTATCAATGACATTCGGAAAATTATAGAACAGCCAACTAATATTTTACTTAAATATGCGAATCAATCTGATTTAGTTAAGCAAAAATATAATGTTGGAATATGGAAGCAGACCATGAATAGATTGGAATGTAAAAGGATAAATCCATAAATACATATAGAACATTTTGTAGTTTTAAGATGAAAAAAAAATATGATTTTGTCTATTTGACTAATACTCCATCTTTTTATAAACTGAATTTATGTAATGAAATAGCTAAAACTAATAGTTTATTATTAGTTCTATATGGCTATGGTTCAGAGGCTGTAAATACTATATTGGAAAATAATAAGAGTTTTAATTTTGATTATTTTTTTATTAATCAAGGAGATTCCAATACGCGTAGTAAGCTACATACTTTTATTCAATTGATGAAATTGATGTTGTCTATACAATGTAAAAAGGTGATTTATTCAGGGTGGATGGCTCCGGAGTATAATTTGTATAGTCTTTTCTCGCCTAAATATAAAAATGTGATAGTATGTGAATCCTCTATATTTGAATCTTCTTTAAAAGGGATAAAAGGCTGGGTTAAACGACGGATTATTGGACGAATGAGTTGTGGATTACCATCGGGAAAGCCTCATGCGGAACTTTTCCGCCAAATAGGTTATAAAGGAACTGTTCATCTTACTGGAAGTGTAGGTATATTCCATAAGGGAGAACGAAAAGAGCAGGCTACTCCTAATCATCCGTTGCGTTATATCTATGTAGGTAGATTGATTGATATTAAAAATGTGGCTTTACTGATAGAAGAATTTAATCGAAATGGTAAACGTTTGACTATTGTTGGGCAAGGGATTCTTGAAACAGAATTGAAAGAACAAGCGAAGGCTAATATAACTTTTACTGGATTTATTGACAATAATAAGCTAGGAACTGTTTATCAGGCTCATGATGTGTTTATTCTTCCTTCAAAATTAGAACCCTGGGGATTAGTTGTAGAAGAGGCATTATATTGGGGGCTTCCTGTCATTGTGAGTGATAAAGTTGGCAGTTCGATAGATATGGTTAAGGATTTACATACAGGCTGTATATTTCAATCCGAAAATATAGATAGTTTACATGAGGCAGTTTTATCGATGGAAACCAATTATACAACTTTTAGAGATGCTGTTTGGCAAATAGACTGGGATGAACGAGATAAAAATCAAATAAGAGCTTATAGATCTTTAATTGAATAGTTGTTAAGATGAAAATATTACAAACTATAGCAGGATTTGGAGCTAAATCTGGAGGTACTTCTACATGTACGTATGATTTAGTTACTGCATTGAATCAGTTAAATTGTCAGACGGATATATTAACGTTGAAACCCAATGATCCTACAGACTGTTTAATGGGAGTTGGCGAGCAATGGATTAAGGCTTTACCATACGATGGAAAAACTCCCTTTGGCTATTCACATAATATTGTTCATTATTTGAGTACGACTGATTATGATCTTTACCATACCAATGGATTATGGATGTATTGTAATCATATAACTGCTTCTATAGCTCGTAAAAAAGGAAAACCTTATGTAATTACTCCACATGGAATGCTTTATCCGCAGGCATTGGCTCGATCGGCATGGAAGAAGAAGTTGATGATGTATCTTTGTTTTGATAAGGATATTCAGGAGGCGAAGTGCATTCATACAACTTGTATGCAAGAAATGAAATATTATCGAGATCTAGGGTATAAAAATCCGGTTGCTATTATTGCTAATCCGATGCCTCTTCCTGATTATATTGATGATATAAAACCGGAACGGAGTAAAAAACGTATCGGATTTTTAGGACGTTTACATCCATATAAAAATATAAAAGGACTGATTGAAGCATGGGCAAGTTTAGGCAAGGCTACTCAAAATGCGGAGCTTTACATCATGGGAAAGGGTGATGAAGCCTATGAAGCATATTTAAGAGAGCTTGTCACTACATTAGGCTTGACGAATGTAGTATTTGCAGGTTTTGTAAATGGACGTGAGAAATTTGAAAAATTAGCGACATTGACTGCTTTGTTTGTTCCTAGTATTTCTGAAAATTTTGGAATGACAATAACGGAAGCTTTAGCGATGAAAATACCTGTTATGGCTAGCTTAGGGACACCTTGGGAAGAATTAAATACTCGTCACTGTGGTTGGTGGGTAAATAATGATATTCATACATTGGCCCAAACGATGGAAGAAGTGTTTTCTTTATCGGATAAAGAATTGTTGGCTATGGGGGAAAGAGGAAAGCAGCTTGTTATAGAAAAATATAGTAGTGTACAAGTTGCTACACAGATGAAGCATTTGTATGAATGGATTCTTAATGGTGGTGAAAAACCAGATTTCGTGTATGAATAATCAAATAGATCTTTCTAAATACCATAATGCTTTGAGTCGGAAACATCAAGTAATTCGACTTTTATGGGGAATTGTATGGGGATTATTGGCTCGCCCTTTGCCTCGAAGTTTAGGGCTTGGATGGAAACGTACTTTGCTTCGTTTGTTTGGGGCAAAAATTCATCCAACAGCAGTGGTTTATTCATCGGCTAAAATCTATTTTCCACGAAATTTAATAATGGATGCTTATTCATGTCTGGCTTCGGATGTGGATTGTTATAATGTGGATGTAATTCATATTGGAGCGAATACAACTGTTTCTCAAGGTGCTTTTCTGTGTACGGCAAGTCATGATATAACAAACTCGTTGAACCCTCTAATTACTGCTCCAATCGTAATAGAGGATCAAGCTTGGGTAGCAGCAGACGCTTTTGTCGGTATGGGAGTAACAGTAGGACAGGGAGCTGTAGTTGGTGCTCGGGCTGCTGTTTTTAAGAATGTGGAACCTTGGACGGTTGTCGGAGGAAATCCTGCTAAATTTATAAAGAAACGTATTGTAAAGGAGTAACAAATCATGTTAGATGTTTCGGTTATTATTCTTACTTACAACGAAGAAATACATATTCGGCGTTGTTTGGAAAATGTAAATCGTTTTGCTTCCAATGTCTTTTTGGTAGATTGTTTTTCGACGGATAAGACTGTAGAAATTGCGAAATCGCTGGGAGCTAATGTTATACAGCACGCATGGCCGGGAAATCAGGCTGAACAGTTTAACTGGGCATTAAAAAATCTGGTTATTACAACTAAATGGATTTTACGTCTGGATGCGGATGAATATCTGATGCCGGAATTGATTGAAGAATTAAACCTGAAACTTTCTGCTTTGGCAGATGATGTAACAGGAGTAATATTCAATCGGCGCCATATTTTCATGGGTAAATGGATGAAAAGAGGAATCTATCCGGTGAAGTTGCTTCGCCTGTTCCAAACGGGAAAAGGTGTCTGCGAACAGCGTTTAATGGATGAGCATATTCAACTGTTGGAAGGACGAGCTGTAGAATTTGAACATGATTTCTGTGATCATAATTTGAATGACCTTTCCTGGTTTTGTCATAAGCATGTGAATTATGCCATTCGGGAGGCAGTAGATTTGCTAGATATAGAACTTGATTTGACAGGAGCGGCTGAAACGGATGAGAATAAGCATATTAGTGCGCAAGCGTTAAGCAAGCGAATGAAAAAACATAAATATGCCAAACAGCCTTTATTCTGGCGTTCGTTTGCTTACTTCTGTTACCGATACTTTCTGAAAGGTGCTTGTTTGGATGGGAAAATCGGATTTATCTGGACTTTTTTTCAGGGCTGGTGGTATCGTACACTGGTAGATGCCAAAGTGTTTGAAATTAAACAGACTTGTGGTACGGACAAGGAAAAAATTAAACGGCATTTGAAAGAACATTATAATATTTCTTTGTAGGAATGAAAATTTCTGTAATTACCATTACATACAATAGTGCGAAGACACTGACTGATACGCTGGAGAGTGTATTGGCACAAACATATAAAGAAATAGAGTATATCATAGTAGACGGTGCCTCGAAGGACGGAACGATGGATATCGTGAAAAAATACGAACCTCAGTTTGAAGGGAAAATGAGGTATGTCAGTGAACCTGACAAGGGTTTGTATGATGCGATGAACAAGGGGATGCGGATGGCTACGGGCGACGTAATAGGTATCTTAAACTCGGATGATTTTTATACGAGCAAAGAGGTGCTGCAACGGGTAGCTGATGTGTTTCAGAAAGAAAATGTAGATGCGGTATACGGGGATGTGCATTATGTACAGCCGGAAGATTTGTCGCACTGCGTACGTTATTATTCATCGAAGCCTTTCCGGCGGTGGATGATGCGATTAGGATTTATGCCGGCTCATCCGTCTTTTTACTGTAAGAGAGAGGTGTACCGTAAATATGGAACCTTTAATACGAGCTACAAGGTCGCGGCAGATTTTGAAAACTTGCTGCGACTGATTTTTGTAAATCAGATATGTACGTACTACATTCCAATGGATTTTGTGACGATGCGTACCGGAGGGGCTTCGTCTTCCGGCTTAAGCAGTCACAAACAGATTATGCGTGATCATTTGCGTGCTTTGCGGGAGAATGGCATTTATTCGAATATATTCTTATTAGGAATAAGATATATTTATAAAATAGGTGAGGTTTTGAAAAGCCGGATGGGCTGATGGCTGTAGCTTAGCTTTCTGTCTTTAGTCAGAAAGGTCAAAGCACAGCCACTGTCCGGTGATTTACGTGATGATGAGTGTATATTGATTAATAGATTTATATAAAATAAGGTGGGTGAGATCCTTAGAAGCCGGATAGGCTGACAGCTGTGCTTTGCTTCCTGCCGGCGGGCGGGAAGAGCAAAGTGCAGCTACTGTCCGGTGATATGTATGGAGTGTACATTATAAGTGCTTAAAAAGATGTATTGTTTCATAATAAGACTGAACTTCACTACTGTAATTTAAAGCATAATGATATAGCTATCTGTTGTAAATGATGCTAGGAATTATGAAACCTTTCTATCTACGACAATAAAATTTTATACTAAAAAATAGAAATCACGTTCAAATTTTGAAATGTTTTCTATAGAAGATATGTCAACATTGGACGTTCACAATTAAAAAGCCTTATGCAAACCTACGTAGTCATCATGGCAGGCGGCATAGGAAGCCGTTTCTGGCCCATGAGCACCCCGCAATACCCCAAACAGTTCATCGACGTGATGGGGGTAGGAAAATCACTAATCCAGCTCACTGTGGAGCGTTTCAAGGATATCTGCCCGAAAGAGAATTTCTGGGTAGTGAGCTCGGAAAAATATGTAGACATCGTAAAGGAGCAGTTACCACAGATAGCGGCGCAGCATATTTTGGCGGAACCGGAAGCAAGAAACACGGCACCGTGTATCGCGTATGCGTGCTGGAAAATCCGGAAGGAGTCCCCGCAGGCAAACATCGTAGTGACTCCCTCGGATGCGCTGGTGATTGATACGACGGAGTTTACCCACTGCATCCGGCTAGCATTGGAAAAAACGGCGAACTCGAACGCTATTGTGACTTTGGGGATGAAGCCTACCCGACCAGAAACGGGCTATGGGTACATCGCTGCTCAGGGTGAAGCTGACGAGAAGGGTATCTGCAAGGTGGAGGCGTTCAAAGAGAAACCAGACGTAGAAACAGCGAAGAGGTATCTAGCAGAGGGAAATTATTTCTGGAACGCGGGGATATTTGTGTGGAATGTGGAAACGATTACGAATGCCATACGCAAGTACGCGCCGCAGATTGCGGGAGTGATGGACGAGCTGGAGCCTGCCTTGTTTACGGACAGGGAAGCAGAGGAACTGAAACGCCTCTTCCCTACCTGCGAGAAGATTTCCATCGACTATGCGGTGATGGAAAAGGCAGAGGATATCTTTGTGCTGCCGGCGGAGTTTGGATGGAGCGACTTAGGCAGTTGGGGCTCGCTGCACACGCTGTTACCTCAGGATGAGAATGGCAATGCTTCCGTGGGAACAGACGTAAAGCTATTAGACTGCCGGAACTGTGTGGTGCATGTGGCGGATGAGCGCAAGGTGGTACTGGAAGGTCTGGACGGCTATATCGTAGCAGAAAAGAACGGCCAATTGCTGGTATGTCGTCTAAGCGAGGAACAGCGTATCAAGGAGTTTTCGCAAGCATAAATGCATTAATCAATACTAAACTTACTTATTATGAGCAAAAAGAAGGCACTAATTACAGGCATTACGGGACAGGACGGATCGTTTCTGGCCGAATTTTTATTGGGAAAAGGATATGATGTACATGGTACGATAAGACGTTCGTCGGTGGACTATCGAGAACGTATTGCACATTTGGAAGGAAAACCTAATTTCCATTTGCATTATGCAGATTTGGGGGACTCGATGAGCATTTTGCAGGTTGTTAAGAAAGTTAAGCCAGACGAAGTATACAATCTGGCGGCGCAAAGCCATGTACAGGTTTCTTTCGATTCACCAGAATTTACAGCGGACGTGGATGCAACAGGCGTATTACGTATTTTGGAAGCAGTCCGTCAATGTGATCTGACAGAAACTTGCCGAATTTATCAGGCTTCAACTTCGGAGCTGTATGGAAAGGTAGAAGAAGTACCGCAGAACGAGAACACACCGTTCCATCCATATAGTCCCTATGCGGTAGCAAAGCTCTATGGCTACTGGATTGTAAAAGAATATCGCGAAGCTTACAATATGTTTTGTTGCTCGGGTATTTTGTTTAATCATGAATCAGAACGTCGTGGAGAAACTTTTGTAACACGAAAAATAACACTTGCTGCTGCTCGTATCGCGCAAGGAAAACAGGATAAGCTGTATTTGGGTAACCTGAATTCACTGCGTGACTGGGGATACGCGAAAGACTATGTAGAATGTATGTGGCTGATACTACAGCATAAGACACCTGAGGATTTTGTTATTGCAACGGGAGTACAACACTCTGTACGAGAATTTTGTTATTTAGCTTTTAAACATGCCGGTATCGAACTGGAATTCAGAGGAGAAGGTATTGATGAAAAGGGATACGATAAAGCAACAGGCAAATGTCTAGTGGAAGTTAGTAAAGATTTTTACCGTCCGACTGATGTCGTAAATCTTTGGGGTGATCCGACCAAGGCGAGAGCTGAATTGGGATGGAATCCGAACAAAACAACTTTTGAAGAATTGGTAAAGATTATGGTCGATGCTGATATGGCAAAGGTGGCTGTAGAAAAAGCTGGCGAAAAGATCCGTACAAATTTGGCGGAATATTTGGAAAAGGGAATCGTAAAATAATGAACGACTAATATTTAAGAACAGAACTTTTCACTATGGATAAATCAACTAAGATATATGTAGCAGGACATCACGGATTAGTAGGTTCCGCTATTTGGAATAACCTTAAAGGAAGAGGTTTTAATAATCTGATAGGACGTTCACATAAAGAACTGGATTTGTTGGATTCGGTAGCTGTCAGAAAATTTTTTGATCAGGAACAACCTGATGCTGTGATTCTGGCGGCAGCTCATGTAGGAGGTATCATGGCTAACTTGCATTATCGAGCAGACTTTATTTATCAGAATTTGCAGATTCAACAGAACGTTATCGGAGAAAGTTTTCGTCATGGAGTAAAGAAATTACTGTTTTTAGGAAGTACTTGCATATATCCGCGTGAGGCAGCACAACCCATGAAAGAGGAAGTACTTCTCACTTCTCCACTGGAATATACAAATGAACCGTATGCTATCGCGAAAATTGCAGGTCTGAAAATGTGTGAAAGCTTCAACTTACAATATGGTACAAACTACATAGCTGTAATGCCAACAAACCTCTATGGTCCTAATGATAATTTTCATTTGGAAAACAGCCATGTACTACCGGCTATGATTCGTAAGATTCACTTGGCAAAATGTCTTAATGAGGGCGACTGGACTGCGGTACGCAAGGATATCAACCTGCGTCCTGTAGAAGGGGTAAACGGAAATAATACAAATGAAGAAATTTTGGAAAAATTGTTGAAGTTCGGTATCACTCCAGACGCTGTGACGCTTTGGGGGACGGGAAAACCGATGCGTGAATTCTTGTGGAGTGAGGAAATGGCAGATGCCAGTGTACATGTGCTATTGAACGTTGACTTTAAACAAACGTATGACAACTCTATGAAAAATGCTGATGGTATTACCGAAATACGTAATTGTCACATCAATGTAGGTACAGGCAAGGAATTATCCATTAAAGAAGTGGCTGAGAAAATTATGAAGGAAATAGGCTTCAAAGGAGAGTTGCATTGGGATACTTCAAAACCGGATGGTACACTGCGTAAACTGACAGATGTAAGTAAGTTACATAGTCTGGGGTGGCATCATAAAATAGAAATTGATGAGGGTATCCATCGCTTGTATGAATGGTATCTGAAAGGTATTTGTATCAATCATCAGACGGTATGAATTGTAATTCCATGAATAAGGTTGAATTGCTGTTATATGGAAAGAATTGAATGACTTTACTATATTTAAGAGAACGGTTCATTAACATGGTATTCTGCATAATGGTGAGTACAGATGAAACTAATAAAGACTTTATTACTGACTACACTTTTTAGTCCGCTTTATGCGCAGCAGCCTGCCGACTCTCTGAA
>ERZ779850.159-NODE-159-length-89357-cov-10.213388_pt1 | contig 89357 bp, 63 predicted proteins | sample MGYA00511249_ERZ779850 | MGnify/ENA primary metagenome ERZ779850 (study PRJEB29588, sample SAMEA2162475) | human gut metagenome | biome: human gut; feature: human-associated habitat; material: faeces | place: Denmark | collected 2008/2010 ...
TTGACTATATTTCAATAATTTCAAAGAACTATTTATCCACTTTTACGGGACAGTAATGATACAATTTATGAAATACATAATTAAAAATCGTTTCTTACAGATTTGTGCCGCTCTCTTTCTTAGCGGCATACCAGGTATGATGCAAGGCGCAGCCGACGGCAATGTCAGTTATAGCATTTTGGTTGACAATCCGTTGAGCGGGCTTGATGCCGGTCGTGCAGGCGGTGCGCTGTCAGGCGGAAAGGACGACGGTGTGCGCGGCTACGAAGAGTGTGATCGAGAGGCGGACATACTGATGAGGCAGCTCGACGGCGGAGAGCAGAACGACACGCTGTGTTACAGCCTCTATTGCCGCTTCATGGATATGCTCCAGTACGACAAGGCTGCGGGCGTTGCAACACGGGCGCTTGCGTTCACACCTCTTCAGGGAGAGTGGAAATACATGAAAGCCATGACCATGTTGAAGATGGGCGAGAACGCGGAGGCCATGCGGCTGATGAAGGAATCGCTGAAAGACTGTGAGAGCAGCGCGCAGAAGAGCAGCGACATAGCGAGGACGTCGTTTCTGCTCAATCTCAAGTGTCTGCTCGGAATGAAGGGTGAGGCTCTTGCCGACCTGCGTGACAACCTCCGCGGTCCGGCTGCGGAACGTCTGCCGCATGCTCAGATAGTGGAGTTTGCCATAAAGGATTTCAACCGGCAGAGAGCTGTCCGCGATTTCATGAAATCATTCCTGTATGCGAATGATGACAAGTGCGGCAACGCCGTATGTGCATCCGGCACATACAAAGAATGTCTTGACCGCATATCGTCGCTTGGATCTGCCGCTGAAAACGGGACTCTGTCTGAGAGCGACATGTGGAAATTGCTGAAAGCCTACACGGCAACATACAGGATGGATGAGGCGAAGGCACTTGCCGCAAAAGGTGAGGAGAGATTCTCCGATAACGGCGACTGGACTGCGGCGCGGGCTATGATAGACTACAGGTGTGGCGGAAGCCAGGAGGCGGTGAGCGCGCTTGTGCGTGAGGCTGCAGACAAATACCGCGCGGGCATGGATAAGGATTTCGATCCGTTGCTTTGCCTCAAATATGTCAAGGCTCTGTGCAGCGTCACTCCCAAGAGCGATCCGGAAAAGGAACTTCAAAAATTCGGGAACGAATTCATGGCATACGAGCAGAAGGACGACGCTATGTATTGCATCACGTATAGTGTGGTCGGCTCACGCCTTGACACCTCGTTCTACGATGACTGGGCCAGGACGCTCTTCCCCGGTTTTGTCGTATGAGGCCGCCTCGGTTCGGCTCCGGAACAGTTCGTCGGTGTAATATGATTGCGCGCATTCTAATAAACGGGTGTAATTGTGTGACAAATAACCTCCTGCGTTGTTAAAATATACAAAAAACAATACCGTATGGATTGTGGTGTGCGATAAATGTCTATCTTTGTGAATGCGGGCGTCGCCAACGAATGGCGCCGTTGTCGCGGTAACAGATTAACAGAAAATTGAATTATGAAGAAGTATGTATGTGATACATGTGGATATGTATATGATCCTGAGGTGGGAGATCCGGATAGCGGCATAGCTCCCGGAACAGCGTTTGAGGATATTCCCGATGATTGGGTTTGCCCGCTCTGCGGAGTAGGAAAAGACGACTTCTCTCCGGTAGAGGACTGACACGTCAGGCATAAACAGGTAAACTGTATTCAAATCAGACATGACACGCGCTGCTCTCTTTCAAAGAAAGGCAGCGCGTGTTTTTTGTTTCAGTCCGCATTATCCGCCGTTGGCATCAGACGACGAGGCCTGAGGCTTTACATAAGAATGCGGCGCGCGTCCGTGAACGGCACGCCATTACTATACCCGAAACCGTATAACCGATAACCAATATGATTATGAACGATCTTTTATCGATTGTCTCACATTTCCTCACCAAGGGCACACCCGTGAGCGTTGAGCCGCTCGGGGCGGGACTGATAAACGACACCTACAAGGTGACGACCGCCGAGGAGGATGCGCCCGACTATGTTCTGCAGCGCATCAACACGGCCATATTCACCGACGTTGACATGTTGCAGCGCAACATCGTGGCCGTGACCGACCACATACGCCGCAAGCTGCGCGAGGCGGGCGAGGGCGACATCGGCCGCAAGACGCTCACCGTGGTGGCTGCGGACGACGGAAAGACCTACCGCCGCGAGGGCGACAACTACTGGCGCATGACGGTGTTCATTCCGCGCGCCAGGACGTTCGACATAGTGAACGCCGACTACTCGCAGCGTGCCGGTCTGGCTTTCGGACGCTTCGAGGCCATGCTTGCCGACATGCCTGAGATGCCTGGCGAGATCATTCCCGATTTCCACAACATGGAGTTCCGCCTGCGCCAGCTGAGCGATGCCGTCGAGGCCGACGCCGTCGGACGCGTGAAGGGTGTGCGCGACATACTCGGCGAGGTGGAGCGAAGAGCCAAAGACATGTGCGTGGCCGAGCGTCTTCACCGCGAAGGTGTGCTGCCCAAGCGTGTGTGCCACTGCGACACGAAAGTGAACAACATCATGTTCGACGAGGACGGCAGCGTGCTCTGTGTGATAGACCTCGACACGGTGATGCCCAACTACATCTTCTCCGACTACGGCGACTTCCTCCGCTCGGCTGCGAACACGGGCCTTGAGGACGATCCCAACCTTGAGAACGTCAGCTTCAATATGGACATATTCCGTGCATTCACGCGCGGATACATCGAGTCGGCGCGCAGTTTCCTGCTGCCTGTCGAGACCGACCATCTGCCATACGCCGCCGCGCTGTTCCCCTATATGCAGTGCGTGAGGTTCCTGACCGACTACATCAACGGCGACACTTACTACAAGACGCAGTACGAACTGCACAACCTTGTGCGCACACGGGCCCAGCTGAAGCTGCTGCAGAGCGCCGAGGAGCACGCCGGAGAGATGCGTGCCTTCGTCGAGTCGTGCCTGTGACGGATGATGATATGGCGGCGGCGTGATATGGCGTCGGCATTGTATAAAAATATATAAAATGCTGTCGGAGAAGTTAAATTCTCACCGTCGAAAACGCTCAAAAACCGCTCTGAAATCCACAAAGAACAATTTCGTGCGAAAAATCGCGAAAAATCGCGGTTTTGGTAATGCGTTGATAAACAGCCGTTTACGGAACAACGCTTTCCGATGCCCTTTCACCCGTCTTGCGAAATGGCCCATTTCGCACTCTGATATGGCCCATTTCGCGTGCCGATATGGTGCATTTCGGCCTCTGATATGGCCTTTTTCAGGATGCGAAAGAGGCTCTTTCGCAAATCGTCCGCCTGTTTCCGGCTCTGCCGTCTGTGCAAAACGGGCTTTTTGAGAGGCCGGAGAGGCAGTGGATTTTTCCAGAATGAGAAAAATGAAAAGTTAAATCCGGTGAGCCGAATGTAAACGTATGTAAAGAGGAATTTGCATAAACGCGCGCGCCACGGGTGGTGATGCCGTCCTCAGGAAGATGCGTCTTGCAGTGCGTCCGCGGCGCAGGCGATGAATGAACGTAAAACAAGAATAAAACTATTTTAAGACAATAAAGACATGAAAGAATTATCAGTGACAAGGCTCGACGCCACGGCCGTGGCGGCTGCCGACATTCCCGCGCTGATGGATGAGGCCGGAGTGGAGTTTCAGAAGATTGATTCGCTCAACTGGCCCGACTGGCCCTACCGTCCCGCGGCGGCGTTCCGCATGGCCCATACGGGCGACGCCATACTGCTGCATTACGTGGTGAGCGAGGAGGCCGTGCGCGCTGTTGCGCCTGAGGACAACGGCCGTGTGTGGGAAGACTCGTGTGTGGAGTTCTTCGTGTCGCCCGCCGACGACGGCGTTTATTACAATGTGGAGTGCAACTGCGCCGGACAGCTGCTCATAGGAGGCGGCAAGGGACGTGCCGGACGTAGCCATGCGCCGCGGCAGGTGCTCGACAGTGTCGGTCGCTGGGCGTCGCTCGGACGAGCTCCTTTCGACACCCGCAGCGGACAACAGACGTGGCAGGTGGCGCTGAGAGTGCCCGTGTCGGCACTTTTCATGCACGGTGCCGCACCGCTCGACGGCCGCACCATGCGCGCCAACTTCTACAAGTGCGGCGACCTTCTGCCCCGTCCTCACTTCCTGTCGTGGAACGCCATCAGTCTGCCGCGCCCCGATTTCCACTGTCCTGCGTTCTTCGGCACGCTGCGTTTTCTGTGACGGTGCGGAGTAGTTTTCCGCCGCCGTTGTTTTCTTCCTTCCGTTGTCTTTCCGGTTATTCCCGGTCTTGTTTTTCCTTTGCCGTCTGCATCTTTTTCCGGCGCGACATCCATACGAAGAACAGCACTCCTGAGAGCACGAAGGCCGTGGCAGCTATGGCGTATCCGCCCGTCGGGCTCATGCCAAGTGCGTTCTTGGACACCGCAGGGAACGCCGTGCACACAGCAGTCATGAACATTGCCGGAATGAGCGTCACGATGTAAGGCTTCGATTTTATGGCGAGATATACGGTGATGGTCCATAGCGTGAACACGGCGAGCGTCTGGTTGGCCCATCCGAACCATCCCCACACCACGTTGAAACCGTCGGCGTCGGCTATGTTGAACCACAACAGACCGAGCGTGGCGGCAAAGAGCGGGATGCAGATGTATATGCGTCGGCGCACACTGTGTTGCTCCATGCCCAGCGCCTCGGCTATGATGAGTCGCGCGCTGCGCAGTGCCGTGTCGCCGCTTGTTATCGGGGCGGCCACCACACCGAGTATTGCCAGTGCGCCGCCAAGCAGTCCGAGCCAGCCCGACGATACCGAAGTGACCACCTCCGGCGCCTGAAGCGTGAGCGCCTTGCCCAGTTCCTGTGCCGCGCCTCCGTAGAAGAAGTACATCGAGACCGTTGCCCATATCAGTGCTACTATGCCTTCGGTTATCATGGCTCCGTAGAACAGCGGACGTCCCTGCTTCTCGCTGCCGGCACAACGGGCCATGAGCGGGCTCTGCGTGGCGTGGAATCCGCTCACCGCTCCGCACGCAATGGTTATGAACAGGCACGGGAATATTGGTCCGGATGCCGGACTCATGTTCGAGAGACCGTCGGTAAGTTCGGGCAGCGACGGCCATTTCACTATCAGCACCACCATGAGTGCCACAGCCATGAAGAGCATGGCGACGGCGAAGAGGGGATATATCTTGCCGATGATCTTGTCGATGGGCAGCAGCGTTGCGAGGAAATAGTAGGCGAAGATGACGATGCACCAGACGTAAACCCACGTGAGCGAGTCGCCGCAGATGTCGCCGAGGATGAGCGCCGGACTGTAAACGAACACCGTGCCAACCATCATTAGCATGAACACCGAGAACACAAGCATCACCTTCTTTGTGTTTTTGCCGAGATAGACACCCACAAGCTCGGGCAGGCCTGCGCCGCCGTGACGCATGGATAGCATGCCGCTGAAATAGTCGTGCACGGCTCCGGCGAAGATGCAACCGAAGACAATCCACAGATAGGCAGACGGTCCGAACTTCGCGCCCATGATGGCTCCGAATATCGGACCGGTGCCCGCGATGTTGAGAAATTGTATCATAAATGTTTTCCATCCCGGCAGAACAATGTAGTCAACGCCGTCGGCCTTGCTCACGGCAGGCGTAGGACGATTGTCGGGACCGAACACGCGCTCTACCACGCGTCCGTAAATCATATAGCCCACAATCAGGGCTATGACACTAATAAGAAAAGTTATCATAGGTAAATTTGTTTTTAGTTAAGTGTGCGGAGCATTCCGCGGCAGATTTGAACATCTGTCATACAAAAGTATATATTTAATTTTTAAATGTAGAATATTTGTGCGTTTTTCTTTTGTTTTGTCAGTTCCGGAGGCGGGAACGTGGCGTGTCAGACGGTGGAATGGAGCGTAAGGGCGGCGTGTGTGGCATTAATGTTCCGGCGGCGGACGCATAATCCGGCGTCTCTATGTTCGTTCCGGGTTGTTGATGAATATGTTTTGTCGCCGTGTTTTTATGCTTTTCATGCCGTTGTCTTGCGTGAAATCATTTATGACAGATATGAAAACTCCTCATAAGGACATTGCTTATGAGGAGCTGTATGGTGTTGTCTGTTGTAGTGCGGAGCATCATTTGTCGCGCGCTATCGACGTTGACATGAGTCTTTTGGCAAATTCCCACACTATGATTCCGCCCGCCACGCTCACGTTGAGCGAGTGTTTCGTGCCGAACTGCGGTATCTCTATACACATGTCGGAGAGGTCCACGATTTCCTGGTTTACGCCTTTCACCTCGTTGCCCAGCACCACTGCGTAACGGCGCGACGTGTCGAGAGTAAGGCGGTCGAGCATTGTCGAGCCCTCGGCCTGTTCCACCGACGCGATGACATAGCCCTCGTCGTGCAGGCGTTTCACGGCTTCCACGGCTGTGGAATAGTAAGTCCAGTCCACCGAGTCCTCGCCTCCGAGCGCCGTCTTGTGTATCTCCGCGTTGGGCGGTGTGGCCGTTATGCCGCACAGACATACGCGTTCCACACGGAAGGCGTCGCACGTACGGAACACGGCTCCCACGTTGTGGAGCGAGCGTACGTCGTCGAGCACCACCGTGAGCGGCAGTTTTTCCGAATGTTTGAACTCATCTATCGTGAGCCGTTGCATCTCTATTGTTCTGAGTTTTCTCATTTTCAGTTGTTGTTTTCAGGCAGCGAAGCCGGCGCTTAGGGTGCCGGCTTCGTCGCGTTATGTATATTTATATGGTTTTATATGTTGCCTTATGCTGTCTGGTTTGTCACCATTTGATGTCCACCTTCACGCCGTCCGGGTCGTTCTCGAACTTCAGCAGCATCGTGTTCTGGTCGTTGTCGTTCCACTGCCATGCGTCTGTCGCCGTGCCGTTGAGCTTCACGCTCTTCGGCTTCTTGGGCAGGAGTATGCGCATTACGTTGGATGTCTGAGCCGGACTCTTTGACACGAACGAGTAGCTGTTGGCTGTACGCTGCTCGTCATACTGGCGCGATGCAGCGGCAAGCACCTGTGGCTGTTTCTTGTCCTTAACCCTTGAGATGTCGAAGAGGAACGCCTGCTCGCCCGGTTTTACGGTCTTCTCACGCAGCACGGGCAGCTCAGGGTCGAACAGATCGATGAATTTGCCTTTCAGAGTGAGCGGTTCATCGCCCGCCTCGCTCTCGTCAACGACTGCTGCAAGAGTGTAGCATCCGCGTTCGAGATAGAACGAATTCTTTATGTCGAGCTTGCCGTATGCCTCGCGCACGGTCTCCATGAGTTTGGCGTCGCCGCCTTTCTTGAGCACATACTCCTTAGGATCGTGGCGCAGTACATACACTTTGCCCTTGCCATATTCGTAAGTTCCCTCGGCGGCATTGCGCGGCATGCCCATCAACTCGAACAGATGTTCAGACGGAGCCTTGTATTCGTTGCCGTTCTGGTTCCACCATTCCAGCACGCTCTGGTACGGATCGTCGTCGCGTCCGCTGTATATCAGCTGTCCGCCGTCAGCCACCCACTGCGCGATGTGCTTGTGATATTCGGCGTCGAGCGGCTTCATGTTCGAGTAAGACATGAGCAGCACCTTCGTGTTCTTCCACGTGTCGGCATATCCCGTGTTCTCAATGTGCATGATTGATACCGGTATTCCGCGCTTGAGAAGCGGCAGAGCCTCGCCGTAGAAGTTGCTCAGCTGCGGGTCGTCGTAACCATCCACGGGTTTGGGCGAGCGCTGGAACATTAGCGAATTGGCCATGAGCACGCTCACGCCCTGCGATCCGCTCACGCGGTTGTCGGACAGAGGCATGTTGTTCAGCGTGTTTATCATCACCTGCATCTGCGTAGAGTAGAAGCGCGGGATGCGTGCCTTCTTCTTGCTGTCGGCGCTCACGCGGTAGAGTCCTTCGTATATGCGGTCGGGCCAGGGCATCACCTCGTAGTCGGCAATCTGCGGATAGAGCAGCTGCGCGGTGAATGTGGCCTGATAGTTGCGCTTATAGTCCTGCCAGTCCTTGGCGCGGTCCTCTATCGGGTCGGTGAGGAAGAACATCTTGCGGCCCGTGGGTCGTGTCATCGACTCCATGCATCCGTACTCCAGGAAAGCCGTCTCGAACACCCGTTCGCGCGCCTTGCCGTTGAAGTAGTTGGGCTCGCGCGACGTGCCGGTCCACACCTGTGCTATGTAGCCGTCGCAACTGTTCATCGACGCAAGCGACGCTTCAGGCGACACTATCTGCCACTGCGAGTAGTTGAGCAGCGAGTGGGTGGGCACATAGCAGCGCACGTCCATGCCCTTCTCTCGGCCGTACTGCTTGGCGTAGGTGAACGCCTCGTCGAGCGCACGGTAGTAAAGATGATATTTAAGTTTGTTCGACAGATACGTGTTCTCGGCCGACTCGTGCTGCGGCCGCCAGTCGAATCCGTAGTAATCCTTCCATTCGCGCTTGAACGACTCGCTGTATCCGCTGCGCGCCCAGAACTCAGGTTCCTCGAGGAATATTGCGTCTATGCCGGCGTCTATCACCGGTTTGATGTGCCGTTCCTTGAAATACTTCAGATAGTTCATCGTCGGCACGATGTAGGGAATGAGGTGTCCGTGCCATATAGTGTCGCCGCGCATGGTCTTCTGTCCCTCGTCCAGATGCCATTTGCCGTCCCATTTGCCGGTGAAGTAGTCCTGATAGTCTCCCCAGGCTATGCCGGTCATGAAATGTGTGGTGTATCCTCTGTCGCGCCACGACTGCACTCTCTGCCTGAAAGTCATGCGCGGGCGGTCGTTGGCTCCGTAAACCATTACGGCGTCGGCCCTGATGTCGGTCACCGGTTTCCACTGTCCTGACGTCTGGAACGTCGTTTTCTCGCGTTTCTGCTGTGCCTGCGCGCTTACAGCTATGGCTATGGCAGCCAGCGTAAAGATAATTTTTCTCATCCTCGTCGTTATTAGGTGGTTTGTTAAGTTGATGTTCGTCAGGTTGTTTCGGTCAAGATACGGAGGCTACTTTGCGCCTCCGTCCTTCTCGCTGAACGCCAGCGCATACATGCGTATCTGCTTCACCATGGCCAGCAGACCGTTGGAGCGCGTGGGCGACAGATGCTCTTTCAGACCTATGCGGTCGATGAAATACAGGTCGGCGTCGAGTATCTCCTTCGGCGTGTGTCCGCTGAGCACCTGTATGAGCAGTGCTATTATGCCTTTCACGATGAGCGCGTCGCTCTCCGCCGTGAATGTTATCACGTTGCCGTCGTAGTCGGCCTGCAGCCACACACGGCTCTGGCAGCCGTCTATCAGGTTCTGTTCCGTCTTGTAACGCTCGTCCAGCGGCTCGAGGTCGTTGCCCAGGTCGATGAGCATCTGATACCTGTCCATCCAGTCGGTGAATCCGGAAAACTCCTCTATCACCTCGTCTTGTGCTTCGTTTATTGTCATTGTCTTGTGTACGTTTATGTTTGTTTGTTACTATGATGCAAACTTAATGAATTTTTTCCAATATCCGTTCTGTTGCCGCGAATAATTGTCCTGCCGCGGCTTATGGAGGCCGTCGTCGTGGCGTTGCGGGCGATGTATGCCGTATGCGCGTGTTGGAGGCTGGTTGTCACACACAGCCGGAAAGCCCGGAATGGGCCGTGAAACCGTATATTTATACATTCCCGAAGTAAAAAATTTTGACAAAATAAATTTTCAAAATAGACGGATGAGGTGGGTAGGGAGGCGTGGCGGGAATGTGAGAAACAGGCCGTTTTGGGTCGGATGTGATTTAACTGATGGGGGTAAAGAATGGGAGTGTTTTGCGAAATGGGCTTTATCAGTGTGCGAAATGGCCCGTTTCGCGGTGCGATATTGGGCATATCGGGGGCTGAAATGGGCCATATCAGAGTGCGAAATGGGCCATTTCGCAGAGCGATAAGGAGGCAGTCGGATTGCAATGAAACGCAAGTGGCTGACTGTCAGAGCCGTACGCAACCCTCTCAAAACTCGCGTATTTGCGGCCGAAGACGCGGTTGCTCGGAAAAACGGGCGTATTTTCGAGTTACGGGTGAATATTTATTCATTCTCGAGTCTGTATTTTTGTATATTTATTCATTTTCATACGACGTTCCCGTGTGTCTTTCGGCGCGTCGCCATATAGTTTTTTCCGACTTGTCGGGAGTCGGTTTTCGGGTGTACATACATCTTATTTCGTGCCTTAGCCATGATATTATATATCAATGTTTTGTTGTTTTTCGGGCGTGCATATATCTTATTTCGTGCCGTAGTCATAATATTATATATTAATGTTTTGTTGTTTTTCGGGCACGCATATATATTATTCCAGTGCTTATCCGGACGTTTTGCTGACAAAAAACGGGTGCGGACGCAAATACATTTGTCAAAAAGACGTGATGTAGAAAATAATTGCGTAACTTTGCTACTGGTGTTTGCTGCGGCTTACGGTCGCAGTCTGATACAATGAAGACACACTGACTTATTACTTTCAGACAATCTTCCAGGCGCCGGAAACGGTTCTGGAGCATGTTCAAACAATGATTTCTTATGTATAAAAGCAATTATGACAAGTCGCCGGCAACGAAGATTGACGGTGAGTTGTGGAAAGGATGGGACGACATCTGCCGCGAGCTGAGGAGAAGCGTACCCGCCGGACGGTGCACGATGGTGATAGAATGTTATCAGGGAGTATATCATGACGAGCTGCGCAAAGGCTTCGAAGCGCTCCATGCCGACTGCTGGATTGACACGGCAGATCTGTTCAAACCGGTGGCCGAAATAGAGCGTATGACATATCCGTATGTCACTGACGACCGCCTGTTCGGCTATCGTGCGCACTTCTCGTATGCCGATTTTCTCGACCCTGAAAAGACCGAAGAGGCGCGCCGCAAGGTGAAGGCTGCCGATGGATTCACGGTGGTTTACGGTCACGGAGCGGCTCTGGTGGCACCCGATGCCGACCGCACGGTGTATGTAGATATGGCACGATGGGAAATACAACTGCGCTCGCGCCGCCACGAGATAAACGGTCTGGGTGTGGAGAACAAGGCCGAGGGCGCATCATATCAGTACAAACGCGGATATTTCGTGGATTGGATAGTATGCGACAGACTGAAAAAACAGCTGCTCGGCAAGGCCGACTACTGGATGGATACGCACACGGCGGGCGAGCCGAAGATGATAAGAGGCAGTCTGCTGCGCGAGGGACTGGACAAGACTGCGCACCGTCCGTTCCGCGTGGTACCGTTCTTCGACCCTGCGCCTTGGGGCGGACAGTGGATGAAGCGTGTGTGCGGGCTCGACCCGGAACTCCAGAACTACGGTTGGTGCTTCGACTGCGTGCCTGAGGAAAACAGCCTCTACTTCGACGTGAACGGCGTACTTTTCGAGATGCCTGCCAACAATCTGGTGTTCCACAACACCCGCGATCTGTTGGGCGGACCCGTTGAGTCGCGCTTCGGTCAGGACTTCCCGATACGCTTCGACTTCCTCGACACCATGGGCGGAGGCAACCTCAGCCTTCAGGTTCATCCCACAACGCAATACATACGCGACACGTTCGGCATATATTACACGCAGGACGAGAGCTACTATCTGCTCGATGCGAAGGAAGGAGCGACGGTGTTCCTCGGTCTGAAGACGGGCGTCGATCCCGACGAGATGATAGCCGCGCTCAACGAATCGCAGGAGACGGGCCGGCCGTTCGACGCCGAGAAGTATGTCAACCGCTGGCCGGCGAAGAAGCACGACCACTTCCTCATACCCAACGGAACCATCCACTGCTCGGGCGCTGAGGCCATGGTGCTGGAGATAAGTGCCACGCCAAGCATCTTCACATTCAAGCTGTGGGACTGGGGACGCCTCGGTCTTGACGGACTGCCACGGCCCATCAACATCGGACATGGGTCGCACGTGATACAGTGGGAGAGGCAGACCGACTTCGTGCGCCGCAATCTTGTAAACCACATAGAGCCGTTAGGGCAGGGCGACGGATGGCGCGAGGAGCGCACCGGACTGCATGAGAACGAGTTCATAGAGACCCGCCGCCACTGGTTCACGGGCCCTGTCACCCACAATACCGACGGAGGCGTGCAGGTGCTCAACCTCGTTGAGGGTAGAGAGGCGGTGGTGGAGAGCCCGTCGGATGCGTTCGAACCGTTCGTGGTACACTACGCCGAGACGTTCATCATACCCGCGTCGGTGGGCGAATATGTCATCCGTCCTTACGGCGAGGCCGAGGGAACGGAGTGCGGAACGATAAAAGCCTACGTGCGCTTCAGACAATAGACTTAAACCATAAACCGATAACAGAAACCGTAACATTATGAAAACACAATATCCTATAGTCATGACGCTGGACGCGGGAGGCACCAATCTGGTGTTCTCCGCCAGCCGGGGACCGGAGGAGATAGTCGCTCCCGTGACGCTGCCTTCGGTCACCGACAATCTGGACAAGTGTCTGGAAGTCATCAGAAAGGGCTTTGAGACGGTGCGCACACTGCTGCCCGAACCGCCCAAAGCCATCAGTTTCGCCTTTCCCGGACCGGCCGATTACGAGGCAGGCGTCATAGGCGACCTGCCCAATTTCCCCGCTTTCCGCGGTGGTGTGGCGCTCGGTCCGTTTCTGGAAGTTCAGTTCGGCATACCCGTATTCATCAACAACGACGGCTGTCTCTTCGCCTACGGTGAGGCGTTGGCAGGCATGCTGCCCGAGGTGAACGCCCGTCTGAAGGCTGTCGGCAACTCGCGCCGCTACAAGAATCTTGTCGGCGTTACGCTGGGCACAGGCTTCGGAGGCGGCGTAGTGATAGACGGCGAGCTGCTGCGTGGCGACAATCAGGTGGGCGGCAATCTGTGGTGCATGCCCAACAATAGGCATGAGGGCATGATAGCCGAGGAAAGTGTGAGCATACGCGCCATACAACGGATATACGCTTCGTTCACCGGCGACCACTCACCGCTCACTCCCAAGGACATATTCGACATAGCCGAAGGCACCCGCGAGGGCGATGCCGCGGCAGCGAAAGCCGCATTTGCTGAGCTGGGCGAGGTGGCGGGATACACCATCGCGGCGGCAGTGACGCTGATAGACGGCCTTGTCGTAATAGGCGGAGGGCTGTCGGGAGCATCCAAGTACATACTTCCCGCGCTGATGAAGGAGCTCCGCGCCGAGACGGGAACGTTCGCCGGAACGCGTTTCAACCGCCTCATTGCTACGCCGTATAATCTGGAAGACCCGACAGAGGCGGCCGCTTTTCTTGAGAACAGCAGCAAGATGGTGACAGTGCCGGGCTCCGGACGCACCGTGGAATACCGCACCGACAGCCGCATAGGCGTCGCCGTCTCGCGTCTGGGAGCAAGCCGTGCCATAGCGCTCGGCGCGTATTGGTTTGCCGTGAGTGAATTGAAGAAGAAAGGATTATTATGAAAACGAAGGATAAGACTATGAAAAAGATAATATCGGGACTGTTGTTCCTTGGCGCCGTATTGATGAATTGCTCCACCGCCGGCGCACGTCCTCACGAGGATTGGACCAGATATGTGGAGCCGAGAATAGGAACGGCGCACTGCCGTTGGTTTCATTTCGCACCCGGAGCCATGCCTTTCGGACTGGCCAAGCCGGGTCCTTCCACCAACGGAAGTCTCGGCAACGCGTCGGGATGGGAGGCCACAGGATATGACTATCGTGAGAATACGATAGAGGGATTTCCGTGTCTTCACGAGTTCCAGGTGGGCGGAATTGTGCTCATGCCTACCAAAGGCCGGCTCGTCACTGTGCCCGGTCTGCCAACCGACAAGGAGAAGAAGGGCTACCGCTCGCTTTTCGACCGCAAGAACGAGGTGGCCACGGCGGGCTACTACTCGGTGCTGCTCGACGACTATGATATAAAGGCTGAGGTTACGGCTACGCCTCGCGTGGCGTTCCAGCGGTTCACTTTCCCGGCAGGAAAGGACAACCACATACTGTTCAACATCGGAAACCGACAGGGCGAAAGCGGCGCTGTGAAGGATGCTTACGTGCGCTACACTGCCGACGGACGTGTGGAAGGATGGGTCATAACAGAGCCGGAGTATGTTAAGAAATACCAGCCCGGAGCCACCGTCCCGCTCTATTTCTCGGCCGTTATGGACAAAAAGCCGGCCGCATACGGCAGCTACAACGGTGAGAACCAACAGCCGGGAGCAGGCGAAAGCAAGGGCGTCGGCGCAGGAATGTATTTCACCTTCGCAATGGACAAGACCGAACCGGTGACCGTGAAGATAGGTCTTTCGTACACATCTGTGGAGAACGCCCGCGCCAATCTGACGGCAGAGGCGGAGAAAATGACGTTCGACAAGGTGCGCGAACAGTCGCACAAGACGTGGAACGACTATCTGGGACGCATCGAGGTGGAGACTTCGAAGAATGATGATAAGGTGAAATTCTACACCGGACTGTATCATGCGCTGCTTGGTCGTGGACTGGCGAGCGACGTGAACGGTGCCTATCCGCGCAACGACGGCACCGTCGGGCAGCTTCCTATGAAGGACGGCAAGCCGCTGTACAATGTATATAACACCGACGCGGCGTGGGGAGCGCAGTGGAATCTGTCGCAGTTGTGGATCCTGGCTTATCCGGAATACATGTCGCAATATGTCAGTACGCACCTCCAGGAATACAAGGACACGGGCTGGCTCGCCGACGGTCTGGCCAACAACCGCTACGTCTCGGGCGTTGGCACAAACCTTCTGAGCACCATAATCGCCGCTGCCTATGAGTGCGGCATACGTGATTTTGACACGAAACTGGCATACGAGGCGTGTCTGAAAAACGAACTCGACGGCGAGAACCGACCGTTGGGAGCAGGTAAGGCCACCACGGCCGACTTCCTGAAATACGGATATGTGCCCCACCGCGACCGCGGAGAGGAGAACGCCGACACCTATTCGTTCTCGGCATCGCACACACTGGAGTTCTCTTACAGCGCGTGGGTGATGGCGCAGTGGGCGAAGAGCATCGGCGACAAAAAGAATTATGACCGGCTGATGTATCTCTCCAAAGGATGGGAAAGACTGTACGACACGTCGTGCGACTTCATCCGTCCGAAGAAGGCCGACGGCAAATTCATCGACAACTTCAACCCGATGGAGGTGTGGCGCGGTTTCCAGGAGGGCAACGCATGGCAATACACGTTCTATGTTCCCCACGATGTGAAGGGGCTGGTGGCAAAGGTCGGTGCGGACGTATTCAACGCGCGGCTCGACAGCATCTTCACCCTCTCGCAGAAAAAGATATTCAGCGGCGGAACTGAAGTGGGCGCGTTTGCCGGTCTTCAGACCTTGTATAATCAGGGCAACCAGCCGTGTCTGCACATATCGTGGCTGTTCAACGAGGCCGGCCGCCCCGAGCTCACGCAGAAATGGGTGCGTGCCATACTCAACGAATTCTACGGAACAGACGGCATACACGGCTATGGCTACGGTCAGGACGAAGACCAGGGCCAGCTCGGAGCGTGGTATGTCATTTCGTCAATGGGGCTGTTCGATGTGAAGGGACTCACCGACACCAACCCGTCGTTCAGCCTTGGAGCACCTCTTTTTGACAAGATAACCATACATCTCAACAGGAAATATTATCCCGGCCGCACATTCACGATAACCACCGAGGGCAACACGGGCAGCGATGCCTATGTGAACAGCTATGTGCTCAACGGCAAACGTATTGACGGAGTGCACCTGCCGTTCAGCGATGTGGTGAAGGGCGGCAAGTTGGAAGTGATAATGGACAAGACTGTTAAAAACTAAGACGCTATGGGAAAGAACAGTGAATATTCATGGCTGAGGCTTCTCCCGATTCTTTTCGGGTTCTTTGTCATGGGCTTTGTCGATGTGGTAGGCATAGCCACAAACTATGTGAAGAAGGACTTCATGCTGTCCGACACGCTCGCAAATCTCATCCCTATGATGGTGTTCCTGTGGTTTGCGGTGTGCTCCATTCCCACCGGCATCATGATGAGTCGCATAGGCCGTCGCAACACAGTGCTGCTGTCGATGGCCATGACGGCCGTGGCAATGATAATGCCGCTGTTGTCCTACAGCTTCACCTGTGCGCTCATGGCCTTCGCCCTGCTGGGAATAGGCAATACGATACTGCAAGTGTCGCTCAACCCTATGGTGACTCAGGTGGTCGCCGGCGACAGAGTGGCAAGCGTATTGACGCTCGGTCAGTTCGTGAAAGCCATCTCCTCGTTCCTCGGTCCGGTGATAGCCGGTGTGGCGGCATCGTTCTTCGGCAACTGGAAACTCATCTTCGCGGCCTATGCCGTCGTCACGGTGCTGGCTGGTCTGTGGCTTCTGTTGTCCATCGAACGCGACACTCCGGAGAAGGGACAGACCGCAAGTTTCCGCTCGGCGGTGTCGTTGTTCGCCGACAAAATCATACTTCTGCTTTTCATCGGCATACTCGCCATCGTGGGCATAGACGTGGGTCTGAACACGAGTATCCCCAAACTGCTTATGGAGAAAGCCGGTCTGCCGCTGAGCGAGGCAGGACTGGGCACGAGCCTTTACTTCGTAGCGAAGACCGTCGGCACCTTCGCCGGCACGTTCATCCTTGCCAAGATTGCCGGCAAACGCTTCATGCGCGTCAGCATGGTGGTGGCCATCGTGGCGTTCGTGGCAATGCTTTTCGTGCACGAGTTGTGGCTGTTGTCGGTGCTCATCGTCGTTGTGAGCTTCGCGTGTGCAAACGTCTTTTCCATCATCTTCTCCTACGCGCTCCAGCACAAGCCCGCCAAGGCCAACGAGATATCGGCGCTCATGGTGATGGGAGTGTCGGGCGGAGCGGTCGTAATGCCCTTCATGGGTATGCTGTCCGACGCGTTCGGGCAGGTGGCAGGTCTCATTCCGCTGCTCGTCTGCATGGTTTATCTGCTGTGGACCACGGGAAAACTGGGTAAGTGATGGTCTTTTGCGGAGCGCGCCGCGCGTATGTTTCCGACATCTACTCACCGACATGCAGACGTCGAGTGCCGAAATATAAAAAAACGAAAAACGGAGCCGGAGATGTTAAATAATCGCGGCGGAAACCGCGGAAAAATCGCTCTGGAGCGAACCAAGAGCCGTTTCGCCCGAAAAAACGCGAAAATCCGCACTTTTCATAATATATTGATAATCAACGGTTTATTGAATATCATATTTCAATCGATATTATTCCGTCTTGCAAAAGAGCCCATTTCAGGTTATGAAATGGGCTCTTTCGTGTGGTGATAAAGCCTATATCGTGCTCCGAAAGAGGCTTTATCGCACCCTGAAATAGGCTCTTTCGCAAAACAGTTTGCTCAAAACCGCCTCGTCATCCGGTCTGAACGGGGTATTCAGGACGTCTTTTCCGTTCCGCTTTTTTCTGTAATGAGAAAAATGAAAAGTTAAATTGATTTCTTCGAAAGTGAACGTATGTTAAGATGAATTTGCATAAACCTGCGCGGCGCGGGCGGGATTGAGAGCGGCGCGAGAGGCTGTTTACGGGTTTCGGTATATCCATGATGAACAGCCGGACGTATTATCTTTCATGGCAGAATAGTTTCGGGCGGAATGTGCGCGAGGATTTGTGTATTGTGGAGAATCTGAACAACAGATATCGGTATATGTCTGTGCGTCATTGAAAAGATACGTTCCCGCGACGTGAAAAACCGGAAACGAAAATGCACGTGCCGCTGCCTGTGAGGGCATAACGGCGCGTGCATTCTTATGTCATGGAGTGCTGGCGGTTCCGCTCAGTCTTTTCTTTCCACCTTTACCAACTTATACAGCTTGTCGCTCGGACGCACCTTGTCAGGCACACGGAACGACACGCGCGTGCCTTTCTGCGCTGTCTGCACGGCGTGAGTGTCGTCGTGAATCTCCTCAACGGTGACATACATCACTCCTGTAGTAGGACCTGTGATGAGCATCTTGTCGCCAACGGAGAACTCGCAGGCCTCGCAGGAGAACTCAGCCACGCCGAGCTTGGAGAAGTATTTCACGCCGCGGCCCACGTAAACCTTGCGCTCGGTGGCGTTAGAGCCGTAGTTCTTGTTCCATTCGCCCAGACGCTGGCCCTGATAGTAGCCGTCCCAGAATCCGCGGTTGAACACGGTGGCGAGGCGTTTGTCCCATGCGTCCTTCTTCTCTTCGGTGAACGTGCCGTCGAGAACGGAGGCGATGGCTTCCTTGTAGCACTTCACCACGGTATATACATACTCCGGTCCGCGTGCGCGTCCCTCAATCTTGAACACCCTCACGCCGGCCTTCATCATGCGGTCGATGAAACGTATGGTCTTCAGGTCCTTCGGACTCATGATGTACTTGTTGTCTATCTCGAGCTGACATCCCGTCTCGTTGTCGGTCACGGTGTACGAGCGGCGGCATATCTGCATGCATTCGCCGCGGTTGGCGGAGCGTCCCGTGTTGTCGAGACTCATGTAGCACTTGCCGCTAACGGCCATGCACAGCGCGCCGTGGCAGAACATCTCTATGCGCACCTGTTCGCCTTTCGGTCCGCGTATGTCCTGTTCCTCTATCTGGCGGTGTATCTCCGCCACCTGGTTCATGTTGAGTTCGCGCGCCAGTACAACCACGTCGGCGAACTGGGCGTAGAACTTCAGCGCCTCTACATTGCTTATGTTGAGCTGTGTGGAGAGGTGCACCTCCACGCCTTTCTTGTTGCAGTAGGTCATCACGGCCACGTCGCTGGCTATCACTGCGGTGATGTTCGCCTCGTGTGCGGCGTCGATTATCTGGTGCATGGTGTCGATGTCCTCGCCGTAGATTATCGTGTTCACCGTGAGATAACTCTTTATGCCGTGCTCGGCACAGGTGGCGGCAATCTCGTGCAGGTCGTCGATGGTGAAGTGGTTTGCCGAGTGCGATCGCATGTTAAGCTGTTCCACGCCGAAATAAACCGAGTCGGCTCCGGCCTGTATGGCAGCCGCCAGACTTTCGCGTGAGCCCACGGGAGCCATTATTTCAAAGTCGTTGATTGTATGTTCCATAATGTTTATGGGAAGAATGAATTGTTATTTCCTGATTTATAAAGACATACCGGCGCCGCTGCCGGCATTTCATGAAAAGTGCCCACCGTTAAGGTCGATGGGCATACCTGATGTTTTCACAACGGAATAATCCTTATTGTGATTTGCTTAAAATTCTTGGTGCAAAGATACGAAAAAAACAAATACCTCATGCTTTTTCGCTTATTTTATTGTCATCATAGTGCGCAGTTGTGGCGTTTTGTGCATTTTGGTGCGGTGTGTGGCGGTTTTCTGGTCAGTGAAGAGGTGTGTGTACTGCTGATGCGGCGGCGATTCAGGGTGTCGGAACAACCGGGCGTATGGTGCCGTCGGCGTTGAATTCCAGACGGTCGATGCACACTTCGCGGTGCGTTCCCGGCGAGTCGTTCAGATAGTTGCGGTTGATGCGGTGATAGACGATGAGCCATTCGTCGCTCCCCGGCAGGCATATCACCGAGTTGTGTGCCGTTCCGTATATGCCCTGCTCAGGCTTCTGGTTGAGCACTACCGGCTGTTCGGCCACCTCTATCGGGCCGAGCGGCGAGCGTGATGTGCCGTAAGCCACATGATAGTTGGGCGAGCCGGTGTCATCGACCGACCACATGAAGTAATATATTCCGTTGCGGTAGAACACATACGGTGCCTCGCGGTAGGCGTAATCCTGAAGCGTTCCGCCCTGCGGAGTCATCACCGTGAGAGTCTTTTTCTTTATCGATATCATGTCCTTGTTGAGCTCCGCGCCGGCCATGTAGCCGTTGCCCCAGTACAGATATGATTTTCCCGACACCGGATCGGTGAACACATCGACGTCTATCTGCTGCCCGTAACCCACCGGTGAATCGGTTATCATCGGCTTGCCCGAGTCCTTGAATGGTCCTGTGGGTGTGTCGCCCGTTGCCACGCCTATCTGTTTGCCCTTGCCGTCCTTGGAGTTTCCGCTATAATAGAAGAAATATCTGTACCGGCCTTTTATCTTTTTCTCGATGATGCACGGTGCCCATGCGTTGCCGTCGGCCCACACGGCGTCGCCCGCCTTCAGGTCTAGCACGGTGCCCGCTTCGGTCCAGTTGCGGGTGTCGGACGACTCGAACACAGTGAAATGAGCGCTGCCCCAGCCCGGCACGCCGTCGGTAGTGGAGTAGATGTAGTAGCGGCCGGTCTGTTCGGAATAGAGAATCTCAGGGTCGGCATGAAATCCGGTGAGCACTGGGTTGCGCGGAATGGTGACGCCTTCGGGAAGTCCCCACTTGTCGGTGAGGCGCTTCATCTCGTCGCGTGTGACGGCCATCACTGTGCCGTGGCGCGGATGGAAGTCCATCGTAACCTTGCTGTCTATTGCGCGGAAATGTTCCAGGTCGGTGGTTTCGGTGAACTGGTAGCGGCCGCTTGTATAAAGATCGTACATCAGTATGTACTTATCGGCGCCCGACAACTTGAATGTTCCCGCGCCCTCCACGGCCTGATCGGTCTGCTGTTTGTAGTCGGGGCTTTCGGTCCAGCAGCCGGATGTCAGTTCATTGGTTACGGCAACTTTTATTCCGTTGCCGTGTCCTTCGGTCTTGTAGAACAGATGATATTTTCCGTCCTTATACACAATGTCGCCGTCGATGCACGACTTGCGGTCGGCGGGGATGAACAACGGACGCGGCTCGCCCGTAAGTCCGGTGAACGAGTCGTTGGCATATGCGTAATAGATGATGTCAGGTCCGTCGCCATGCTTCATCGACCAGTATATCATATACTTGCCCGCCTTGTGGTCGTATATGGTCTGCGGTGCCCACACACGCTTCAGATCGTCCTGTCCTTCGTAGGTCTGCTGTATGTTGACGATGGAGTGCGACCAGTTGATGAGGTCCTCCGACTTGAGCAGAACCATGGCGCGGTTGGAGTCCCATCCGTTGGCCGACACCATGTCGGTGGCCACCATGTAGAACGTATGGCCGTCCTCGCCGCGCAGGATGTGCGGGTCGCGCACTCCGCCTGTGGAGCTGATGACCTTCGAGTCGATCACCGGGCGGCCGCCGTTGAGCTTGTGCCACGACAGTCCGTCGTTGCTAAGGGCGAAGCAGATGGCCTCCTGGCTTATGTCGTTGCCTGTGAAATAAACAAAAAGATAGCCGGCCATATCCTTTTCCTCAACGGCTGCCGTGCGTGCGGTGGCCGTTGTCAGAGAGATGATGGCCGCAATTATTACAAATAGTCTTTTCCTCATTATATGCTGTTTTTGGTTGTTTTAGTTTCATGTATGGCCGCATGTGTACGGCCATATTCCGTTGTCAATATACGAATATGCGGTAGTCCTTGGTCAGTCCGGCGGCGTCCTGTCCTGTGGCGGGCAGATACTCCAGCGCGCCGATGGTCTGTTCGGCACCCATGTCGATGACGAGCAGATGAGGCATGGATGCGCCGTAGGTGGTGCTCCACCATGTGGATTCCTGAAGGTCGAACGCCTTGTCGCCCGTGTGGTTGCCGTTGTCGGCGTCCTCACTGTCGGCATACTTCGTGCTCCATGAGCTGCGGTCGATGCGTCGTCCGTCGGTGTCCAGCACGTAGATTTCGGCTATTGCCGCCATCTCGCTGCCGTCGTGGGTTGACGAACACTCAATGGCCAGATAGCGTCCGCGTGCCGGCGCATTGAATTTTACGGTCTGCCATGCGCGGCTCTGTGCGAACCGGCCCGTCGCTGCGGGCGTTGCCGAGTTGAGGTCGGGGCGGTCGCCCGGATTGTTGTGGCGGTTGCTCTTCTCCAGTTGCAGCTTGTCGAGCTCGGGACGGTCCTGTCCCCATGTCTCAGGCTTGGACGGTCCGGTAACGTCGAGCACCAATATCTCGTTGCGTCCTTTCTTCAGCCAGCATCCCGGCACGTAGAGAGTCTGTTGCGGACCGATGCTCCAGAAGCGGCCGATGGCGTGTCCGTTCACATAGACGAGGCCTTTGCCCCACATTTCCATGTTGATGAACGTGTCGCCGGTCTTCTTCAGATTGAAGAATCCGCGGTAGTATCCGGCACGCGAATCGAGCTTCAGTCCCATCGACTCACCGTTATTGCAGCGCGTGAAGGCGCGCAGGGCGTGGTTGTAGGAGTCGGGCAGGGTGCGCATGGTCCAGTCGTTCAGCTTCCACGTCACGTCGTCACCATCGACGTTGGCCATGAGTGTCACTTCGCCGGTGAGTCCCTTGAAGTCTTTTATGGCGCGGCCGAAGTTGATGCGTCCCATGCCTTCGACAACGATGTCGAGCCGACTGCCACGGCTTACTGGCGGCAGACTGACTGTCGTCTCGTTGCGCACGCGGTCGGTGCGGCCTATGTAGCGGCCGTCCACATAAACCATGGCATAGTCGTGAGCGTCTTTCATGGCGAGCGTGGACGGTGTGTTTATCTCAGGCAGAGAGGTGGAGTAGATGACTGTTCCCCATCCCATGTCAAGCTCTTCGAAGGTCAGCGGACTGCGTGCTACGCGCATACTGTCGGTGCCGAACACCAGGGGTGCGTATTCGTTGAGGCTGAAGCGCGGAATGCTTATCAGCTCTGCGGCAGGTCGTGGTACGGCAGGCAGACGCTTGTCGGAGTATTTCTCCATCGTGCGGCGCAGCTCGTAGTATTTTGGTGTGGCCTGTCCGTATTCGTTGATTGGTGCGTCGTAGTCGTAGGATGTCACGTCAGGAGCGAATCCCGGTGAGTTTGCGCCTGCCCAGTGGCCGAACGATGTGCCGCCGTGGGTCATGTATAGCGAGAACGAAATGCCTTTGGACAACATCTCGTCTATGCCTGCCACCATTGCCGAGGCGGGGCGGGTCTCGTGGCGGGCGCCCCATTTGTCGAACCATCCGCTCCAGAACTCCGAGCACATAAGCGGCGACTCAGGCCGCAGTTCGCGCAGACGGCTGAACTGACTGTCGATGTCTGAGCCCGTGCCGAAGTTCATTGTCCACACCAGATCGTCCAGTCCGTTGAGTGTGAAGTTGCTCGCCCAGTCGCATTGGAAAAGCGTGACCTTGTCGAATCCCGACCTGCGCACTATGTCGCGTATGGCACTCACGTAAGCCTTGTCCTCGCCGTAGGAGCCATATTCGTTCTCCACCTGCACCATGATTATCGGTCCTCCGTTCTGAATGGTGAGCGGAGCGAGCTGTTCGCCCACCTTCGCCATGAACTTGGATACGCGGTCCATGAAGTAAGGGTCCTGCTCGCGCAGACGTATATCCTTCTTCTTGAGCAGCCACCAGGGCAGTCCGCCCATCTCCCACTCGGCGCACACGTAAGGTCCGGGGCGCACAATGACGTACATGCCGTTCTTCTGTGCCAGGCGGCAGAAGGCCGCGATGTCGTTCTGTCCGGTGAAGTCGAACTCGCCCTCACGCTGTTCGTGTATGTTCCAAAACACGTAAAGGCATATGGTGTTCATGCCGAGCGCGCGACACATCCTGATGCGGTGCTCCCAGTAAGGGCGCGGAATGCGCGGATAGTGCAGCTCGGCAGCCTTCACCACGAAGGGCCTGCCGTTGAGCAGAAATGTCTTGTTGCCGGCTGTGAACGTACCGCCATTGTTGTCAGCGGCGCATGTCGTGCGACCCGCGAGCGCCATTAAGGCCGCGAGTAGCAGTGTGCGTAGAAAGGATGGTTTCATCATGTCAGTATTCAGATTTTGTATTTCTGTGTCAAATGGTGTTTATATATGTTTTCCGGAGGTTTAAGGATGAGTCCCGGAAAGCGCGTCACGACGTGCCGCAATGAGTGTTACCGCTGTTGGCGGACGAAACGACGTGATTGCTGCAAAGTTAGTGTTTTATTTTAAAATACACAAACCGGCTTTTTCACTCACGATTTCCTGCGTGCGGTTCTGTGGCAGTGGAGTATCACGCATGGCGGCAATGGAATTGTGACATCACATCGTGGACATGACATGAGGCGTGTTTGCCGGTCGCAGTCGGCGGAAGATAATAAAGCGCAAACGATACCGGAAACTGTATATTTATACATCTCCGGCGGTAAAATATTTTGACAATAAAAATTCTCAAAATAGAAAGCGGAGCTCAGCGAAATGGGCTTTATCAGACAGATGTCTCTTTAGCAAACCGTGATATTATCCTTCCCGAATGACATAAAAGATAAGACGACTTTGCGAAACGGGCTTTATCGCGGTCTGATATGGGCTTTGTCAGGGCACGATATTGGACATATCAGTGCATGAAATGGGCAATATCGGAGGCTGAAACGGGCCATATCGCAACGCGGTACGAAGACTATAGGATTGCTGGAAAGTGCAAGTGACTGACATTCAATATGATGCGTAACCCTCTCAAAACTCGCAAATTTGCGAGCGAGGAGGCAGTTGCTCGAAAAAAACGCCGTATTTTCGGGTTACGGTGAATATTCATACATTTTGCGATGTGCATTATTGCATATTTATGCAAAAACATTAATGGATGATGAGGTGTATATTCAAGGCGCAGGATGTCGTATTAAGGATATTGTAAAAGGTGGATTGCACCAGTGTCAGACGTCCTTAATATTCTCCGTGTCAAGTGTTAATGACTGTCCCGGACGGTGCCGTCGTCATCGGAAAAACATAGCTTCAGGACCGAAACGGATAAGACAAAAGCAGGAGGAAAACACTGATCGTTTCCCTCCTGCCATGACCGTGTATGACATTACATCACGCCAGATGCAGTCATTTCTTTATTATCTTCGACGTCTTTGTTTCGTTCTGTGTCTCCACAGTGAGCAGATATATTCCCTTTCCTATGGAAGATATGTCGAACGTGTCGCTGTTGTTTCCGGCGGTCTTCACAAGGTTGCCCGCCATATCGTTGAGCGTGAGGCTCACCACCGGCTCGCTGCTTTTGATGTGGAGCAGTCCGTCGGTTGGATTGGGATACACTTTGATTCCGGAGTCTTCTGCTACCTCGTCTATCTTGGTGGAGATGTTAGTGCTGAACGAGTACTGACCCGAACCGAGCGTGAATACGGCCTTGCCGTCGGCAGTGCCCTCATACTTGACACCTTCGGCCTCTTCGGCCGGTATCTCACCTTCATACACCGTGTTGCCGTCGGCTACAGGCATGAGCAGTTGGGCGGTGGTGTTGGCCGGAACGGTGACTTTGTATGTGAATGATCCGTCGGCTCCGAGCTGCCATGCGCTCTTTATGCTGCCGTAGTTTGAAGCCACTGTCGTATCGACGCTGGTGATGCGGTCCTGTCCCTGAGGCAGTGTGGTGCGGGTGTCGGGATAGGGCTGTAATATGATGTGCTTGAAGCCCACATTCTGCTCGTCGGCCTCTATGCCGGCCATGTATCTGTACATCCACTCGGCCACGGCTCCGTAGGAGTAGTGGTTGAAGGAGTTCATGGATATGTCTTTATGGAATCCAGTCTCTTTGGTGTAGGAGTTCCAGCGCTCCCATATTGTTGTGGCACCCTGATCCACGCTGTAGAGCCATGACGGACAGTTGCGCTGGAGCAGCAGGTTGTATGCCTTGTCTATGAGTCCCACCTGTGAGAGTGTGGTGTTGATGATGCCCGTACCTACGAATCCGGTGTTGAGCGTCTCGTTGTTGGAGCTTATGGCACGTGCGAGTGCCTTGATGGTGGCCTCTTCAGATGTCTCGTCGGGCAGCAGACCGAAGCGCAGTGCGAGCAGATAACCAGTCTGAGTGCGCTGTGTGGGCATGTTGTTGCTGATGTAGCGTGTGGCGAACTCTTTCTTTATGTTGTTGTAGAGTTCCTCATATTCGGCTGCCTTGATGGCATATTCGTCGCCTGGTGCCGTGCTGAGAGCCTGCGACATCTTGCTCATGAGCATTGCGTCGTAAGCATAGTAGCATACGCTGACATAGCGTGAGTCGGTCGGAACGAACGATACCCAGTCGCCGTATGATGTGCCGGCACCCTGATACTTGTAGCCGTCGCCGGCCTGTGCTGCCAGCCAGTCCATGTATTTCTCCATCGACTCATAGTTCTCCTCGATGATGCTCTTGTCGCCGTGCATGAGATAAGTGGTCCATGGTACGATGATGCCTGCGTCGCCCCATGCGCCGTTGCCGTAGCCCACCCAGGCTATTGGAGCCACGTCGGGATAGGCACCGTCCGAACGCTGGCTGTCGCGCATGTCGCCCATGAACTTGTGGTAGAAGGCGGCGGTGTTGGCGTTGTAGGCAGCCGTGCGGCAGAATATCTGCGTGTCGCCTGTCCATCCGAGTCGTTCGTCGCGCTGCGGGCAGTCTGTCGGCACGCTCATGAAGTTGCCGCGCTGTCCCCAGATGACGTTGCTGTAGAGCTGGTTCACGGCGTCGTGGCTTGTTGTGAGCGACGAGCCTTCCTCGTTGTCGGCACCTACGACAAGTCCCTCGATGCCGGTTATCTCGATGTCGTCGCCCGCGGTGAGCTCACAGTAGCGGAATCCGTAGTAGGTGTTGGTCGGGCTGTAGGTCTCGCCTTCCTCGTCGCCGCGGAGCGTGTAGTACATCGAGGCCTTTGCCGTGCGCAGGTTGATGAGATACAGACTGCCGCCGGGGCCGTCGTCGCCACGGTTGGTGTCGCCCTTGTCGTTGAGCATCTCGCTGAAGCGTCCGCGCAGAGTGCAGCCGGCCTTACCCTTGACGTTCACTCTCACCCAACCTACCATGTTCTGTCCGAAGTCGTAGATTACGGTCTGTCCTTTCTTCAGTGTGACTGGCGAGTTGCCGCTTATCTCTGACACTACGTTCACCATGCCATAGGCAGTGCCTGTCTGTTTCACGCCTTCGTAGATTGTGATGTGTTCCGGCTGACGTGTCAGCGATGTGCGTATGCGTGCCGCCGGACCTTCGAATGCGCATATCTCGCCGGTGAAGTCGCGGCTCGACGCCGTGGCGTGCCATGCCGACTGGTCGTATCCGGCCTCTTTCCAACCGTCCTCGAGAGTGGCGTTGTAGGTCTCGCCGTTGTATATGTCGCCCTTGCGCAGCGCTCCGTTGTTTGATGTCGCCCATGAGTTGTCGGTCACGATGGCCTCCTTCGAGCCGTCGGCATATTCGATGACGAGCTTCGCCATGAATGCCACAGGCTTGTCGCCGTATTGTCCGTGGGCGATGCCTCCGGCCCAGTAGCCAGACGTTACGGTCGCTCCGATGGCGTTGTCGCCTTCTTTGACGAGTGTGGTGACGTCGTGTGTGTTGTAGAATACCTTCTTTGCATAGTCGGTCCATCCCGGTTTCAGCTCGTCGTAGATGGTTGTTCCGTCGTCCTGAACGTGGCCTACGCGGGTGCCGTTGATATATACGTCGTATATGCCGAGGGCAGAGCTGTAGAGCTTGGCCGACTTTATGGGTGCCTTGGCCGTGAACTCTTTCCTGAACATCGAGGCCGCTCCCATGGTGCTCTCCATGAATCTCTGCTCGCCGCTTGCTACGGCCACATAGAGCTGTTTGGAGCCGTCGTGCTCCTCAATGGTGCCGTCGAACAACGGAGCGTCGCCCTCGAAGTCCTCAGACAGACGCACGGTCTCGGTGCCGTCGGCATTGATTGTCGTCACTACCACATTGTCGGCATAGGCCGGACCTTCGTCATCTACGTGTGCGCGGAAGCCTACGTAGCCATCGACAATCTTCTCAGATGCGGTGTATGTATCGACAAGCTGTTTGTCGATGTAGGTGTTCACCACGTTTCCTGTCACCTCAATGCGCATGCGGTGAGGCTTGCCGAGTATCTCGTCCTTGGTGAACGCGTCTATGCGTGTGTCGCTGTATGAAGGTGTAGAGCTGTTGTTGTACACATGGCGGCGTATTGCCGGATAGTCGTAGTCCTTGCAGTTGAGCGCCCACATGTAGTAGTTGTTCGAGGCGGTGTATGCGAACACCACAGCTACGTTGCCCTTCATGAGAGTGATGTCAGACTCTATGGCGTAGCCGCTGTTGTCGTCTGATGTCGTCTCTTTCTGCCATGCGAACACAGAGTTCACCACACCCTCCATGCGCAGTTGTCCGTCTGTCACTGTGCCATTGTCGAAAGCGTAGTTGTCGGCGTTGGCAAAGTCCTCGCTGAAGAGGGTCTTTCCGTTGGCTGTAACCTTGATGTTGTCCCACAGCGCAATCTCCGGATCGCTGTTCTTCTCGCCCATGTCGGCGCGCAAGCCGAGCTTGCCATAGGCGAAGTCGCCCTCGCGGTCGTCTATGAGTATGTCGTTGATATAGGTGCGGGCACGTTTGCAGTTGTCGTAAACCTCTATGCGCAGATGGTATGTCTCGTTGTTCTTCAGATCGACGATGCCTGTCAGGTCCTTGTTCTCAAGACACTCGCCGCCCGGATTCCAGCGGTGAGGGCGGAAACGGGGATAATCGCCCTCGGTGTTGAACTGCCACATGTAGAAGTGTGACTGGTCTGTCGCGGCGAAGCACAGACCGGCTGCCACTTGCGAGATGTTGAAGTCGGCGGTTATGGTGTATTCCGTTATGTCGGCGGTGTCGGTATCTTTCTGCCAGCAATATTGTTCTGTACCATATCCCTCGAAGTAGAGACGGCCGTCTCTTACAACGCCTGCCGTGAAGGTGGTGTTGCCTTCTGAGAAGTCTTCGGAGAAGACAGACACGCCATCGACGCTCACGTTGAAGTCGTCGTAGTAGGCAGCCTCATACAGATTGTCGGTATATTCGGAGCGTGCGGCACGGAAACCGAGACGTCCGAAGGGGAAGTCGCCGCGGCGCTCGTCTATCAGTATGTCGTTGATATAAGTCTTTGCGAGCATGCCGTTTTCGGTTATGTCGATGCGGAGGGTGTATTCCTCGTTGTTCTTCAGGTCGATTATGCCCGTCAGGTCAACGTCCTCAAGACACGTCGGAGTGTTGTTCACCCAGCGGTGAGGACGGAAGCGTGGATAGTCGCCCTCGGTGTTGAACTGCCACATGTAGTAGTTGTTCTCGTCGGTCATGCCGAAACACAGTCCGGCAGCCACCTGGGCAATCTCGAACTTGCAGCTTATGGAATAGTCGGAAATCTCGTCCTCGTCTATGTATCCGAGCGGATTGTTGGAGTATTTTATCCATTTCGCTCCGTCCCATCCTGTGCTCATGAGTCCGGTTTCGAAGTAAGCCTTCTCTGTAGAGGTGGCTTCGTTGCCTTTGTTGTCGGTCACTGTCACCTTCCAATAGTAGCGCGTTGACGGCGCGAAGGTGTAGTCGGGACTGATCATCACCGACTGGTCTGACTCAACGATGCCTGAGTCCCACACGATGTTGGAGCAGTCGCTGTCGCTGCACACCATGATGCGGTAGCTCTTCTGCATCACTCCGCGCTCGTCCGAGTTCAATATCCAGCTGAACGTCGGCGTCTTGTCTATGCCCACGGGATTGGTGAGCGACAGGGTGCGCAGCTTTTCCACAGTAAGAGCTTGAGCCACCCCTGCGAATAATACACTCAGTAGAAGCAACCATAGTCTTGGGTTGCTTGATGAGAAAACGGTTCGTCTCATAGTTGTTTGTTTAGTGAATAATATGAAAGTGAATAATAAGTTTATTGTCGTCAGTATATGTGTATATGCGTTTCATGCACCGTGTGCCGTCGTCATACCACATCAGTATAGTCTTCGTAGGTTCTTCCTCCCGTGGTCTTTTACCGTTCCGGGTGGCAGGATAGTGTTTCTGTGTCTTTTTTACGCGCCACATGCGCAACGGCATAGTGGCTGTATGTCAGATTAGTAGTTCTTCTCAAATAATAATATCAGTCCTATAAGAAAGAACAAACGACATATTCATCAATTTGAATCATTCCTTATTTTTTTATATTTTTTCACATTTGGCGGAGTGGTGTCCTTGACATGACAACGTAAGTCCGGCGGATTCACAACCACGCGGGAATGGGTTTATACGTGAAATGTCATAGAATATGATTTATATGATGCGGGAGAGGTTTTTATATGATGTGGAAAAAGGTTTTTATATGGTGTAGGAGAGGTTTATATATGATATGTGAATGGTTTATATATGATGCTGGAAAAGTTTATATATGATGTGTGAGAGGTTTATATATGACGTATGAAAGGTTTATATATGGTGCGTAAAAAGTTTATATATGATGTATGAAAAGTTTTTTATATAGTGTATGGAACGTTTATATAATGCTGAAACGTTTTTATATTATGCGTGAAAGGCAGTGGCGATGCAGGCCTGCAAGATTCACGGCTGCACGGTGATATAGTGATGATAAACTCTCCCTGCCGCAACCGGTAAACCATCTTTGCAATCGCGGTATATGCTTACGGCCTGCCGGACGAATGTTTCCCGTGCCTCTCCTTCTTCTTGATTTCAGCGTTTTCAGGCAAAACCCGCATGGCGTGCTTACAATTTTTCTTGACTAAATTTTGACAAAATAAATTCGCAAAAGAGGTGTGAACGAATGTTAAATCATGCATAATACAGCCCGTTTCGTGTCTTATAGCACTTTGATATACCCCATAACGTAGTCCGGAAAAGTCCGTTTCGCTTTCCGATATTGCCCATTTCACATTACGATAAAGCCCGTTTCAGGGTGCAATATGGCCTATTTCAGCACCCAATATGGGCCATTTCGCAAGCCGAAATGGTGCTTTTTGCAATGCGGGGGAATGCCTCTTAAACATAAATAGTTGATATTCAATATATTATGAAAGCCTCTCATAACTCGCGTATTTGCGCCCGCCGAAGAGTCCGCCCGCAAATACTCGCTTATTTTTCGGGGTAGAACAGGAAACTGAGGCCGAAAAACCGAAATCCGCTTACAATCTGAAAGTGCCACGTACCGGCATCCCCTCAACTGAAGGAAAGACGCCGTCTCAGACTTAATCACAAACCGTCATCAGACCGCAGGCCTTTGTCCCCGTATTGAAACTGGTCCCTTTTTCTTTCTCACGGCCCCGATATAAACCTTAAATCTACGTTTCCGGCTTCGGTAAATACAGATGCCTCGTGCTTGTAGTTGCTGTTATTTTTCCTATATTTGCAATATAATATTGTTGCAATCTATTGTTCGGACATGAAAAAACATAAATTATGAAAAAGATATTAGGACTGGATCTGGGAACGAACAGCATCGGTTGGGCTGTGGTGAATGAGAAAGAAGATGATAGAGAAAAATCATCTATTACAAAAGTTGGTACAAGAAAAGTATCCCTTACTTCTGAAGAACAGAATAATTTTAATAAAGGAAAGTCTGCCGGAACAAATGCAAAAAGGACATTAAAACACGGCGCGCGTATAAACTTACAGAGATACAAGCTGCGTAGAGATGCCCTTATAAGGGTTTTAAAAGAGAATAATTTTATAACAGATGATACATTATTATCTGAAAATGGCAATAATACTACTTTCGAGACATATCGTTTCAGAGCACAGGCCGCAGACAGTGAAGTGACATTGGAACAGCTTGCCCGTGTGTTGCTTATGATAAACAAGAAGCGCGGTTATAAGAGTAATCGTAAAGCAAAATCCAAAGATGAAAGTGGGCAATTAATAGATGGAATGGATATTGCAAGGCAATTGTATGATGAGAATCTTACGCCTGGTCAGTACACTCTATCATTAATTAAGCAAGGAAAAAAGAAAGTTCCCGATTTTTATACATCCGATCTCAACAACGAATTTGAAAGAATATGGAGCTTTCAGAAGCAATTTTATCCTGATTTGCTTACCGATGACCTTAAGACAGAGTTGAATGGTAAGGACGAAAAGGGAGTAGGAACAATATGTTTAGACAAATTTGGAATCGTCGGTATTAAACGTAATACAAAAGGTTGGGAACAGAAAAAGGAGGATTACGTATGGCGTGCGGAGAGTTTGGAAAAGAAAATGGATTTAGAAAGATTGACCATTGTCTTTCAGAAAATATGTGGGCAGATAAAAAATGCAGGCGGATATCTCGGTTCAATAAGTGATAGAAGTAAGGAACTGTATTTCAGTGGCCAGACTGTGGGGCAATATAAGATGTCTGAGCTTATAAATAATCCGAACCGTAGTATCAAGAATCAGGTGTTTTATCGTCAGGATTATCTTGACGAATTTGAACGTATATGGGAAACACAGGCCACTTTCCATAAAGAGCTCACACCTGAGCTAAAACATGAGATACGCGATATCATCATATTCTATCAGCGACCTTTGAAGTCACAGAAAAAACTTGTCGCTTATTGTGAGCTGGAAAGCAAACAGGTTGAAGTAGAAGTGAATGGTAAAAAGAAGAAAGTTACGATTGGGCAGCGTGTATGTCCAAAGTCGTCTCCATTGTTTCAGGAGTTCAGAATATGGCAGCAGATAAACAATATTCAGGTGTCAGGATATATTATACCTGAATCTCAGACAGATCTGTTTGGAAATACACCAGCCAATAAAAAAGGCAGACGTTTTCTTTTGCAGGATGAAAAGGAAATCCTTTTTAAGGAATTGAATTTAAAGGAGAAGATGTCTAAGACAGAGATATTGAAGTTGTTGTTTGATAATTACAAAGAGCTTGATCTAAACTATAAGGAAGTAAAAGGTAACACTACTTTAGCAAAACTGTTTCAGGCTTATAAGACAATAATAGAGCAGAGCGGGCACGAATTGAACAACCTGTCCAATAAGTCTGCCGGTGATATCATAGACATAATACACAAGATATTTGATGGTCTTGGATTCAATACGGATATTCTTGCTTTTGATTCATCGATTCAAGGAAAGGCTTTTGAGAAGCAACCGCTTTATAGACTGTGGCATTTACTCTATTCTTTTGAAGGAGATAAATCAAAGACAGGTAATGAGAAACTAATAAAGAAGATATCAGACCTTTATGGCTTTGATAAAGAATATGCGTCAATTCTTGCAGGTATAGTGTTCGAGCCGGAATACGGAAACCTCAGTGCTAAGGCTATAAGAAAAATATTGCCGTTTATGAAGGACGGTTTGGAGTATAGTGATGCTTGTCTGTATGCAGGCTATCGTCATTCAAAGCGTTCTTTGACAAAAGAGGAAATCAACTCAAAACAGCTTGCAGACCATATAGAACTCCTGCCACGTAATAGTCTTCGCAATCCTGTCGTTGAGAAAATATTGAATCAGATGATTAATGTCGTGAACGCAGTCATTGTAGAATACGGACGTCCTGACGAAATACGTGTGGAGATGGCACGTGAGTTGAAGTTGAATAACGTACGACGGGAAGAATGTATAAGAACAATAAACAAGTCAACATCCGAGAACGAGTCGTATCGCAAGAAATTACAGACAGAGCTTGAAGGAATGGAATATGTAAGCCGTAAAGATATAATTAAATACAGATTGTATCTTGAACTTGAGTCAAATGGATTTCATACGTTATATTCAAATACATTCATACCGTTAGAGAAGTTATTTACCAGGGAGTTTGATGTAGAACACATACTACCACAGGCTAAACTGTTTGACAATTCTTTTGCCAACAAAACCATTGAGAAAAGAAGCGTAAATCAGGAAAAGGGTGACAGAACTGCGTATGACTATGTTTACAGCAAATATCACGAAAAAGGACTCGAAGACTACAAGAAACGTGTGGAAGACTTGTATAAAAAAGGAAAAATAAGTAAAACAAAAAGGAATCGTCTGCTTACACAGGAGCAGGACATTCCTAAAGATTTCCTTAACCGCGATCTTAGCAACACGCAATATATAGCCCGTAAAGCCTGTGAGATATTGGAAAGCGTTGTAAAAACCGTTACTACAACTACAGGATCAATCACAAGTAAGTTGCGTGAAGACTGGCAGTTGGTGGATGTACTGAAAGAATTGAATTGGGACAAATATGATAAACTTGGGTTGACCGAGATCATAAAAGGCAGGGACGGACAACGCATCAGACATATAAAAGACTGGACAAAACGTAATGATCATCGTAATCATGCAATGGATGCATTGACCATAGCATTTACTAAGCCAAGTTTCATACAATATCTTAACAACCGTAGCGCACGCAGTGATAAAAACAGCATAATATCTAAGATAGAACAGAAGGAACTATACAGGACAGCTGATGGAAAGACAAAATTCCTTCCGCCTATGCCTATTGATGAGTTCCGTGCTGAGGCTAAGCGTCACCTTGAGAATATTCTTGTATCTACAAAGGCAAAAAATAAGGTTGTGACACGGAATGTCAATGTTACAAAGACAAAGCGTACAGAAACCAACAAACGGGAGCAGGTGCAGTTGACTCCACGTGGAGAACTTCACAATGATACCATCTACGGACGTAGGAAGTTTTATGATACAGATAATGAAAAAGTGAATGCTTCGTTTGATGTGTCGAAGATTATGACTGTTGCGGACAAACGTTACCGTGAAGCATTGCTCAAAAGATTGGAACAGTTTGATGGCGATGCCGAGAAAGCGTTTACTGGGAAAAACAGTCTTGAGCAAAATCCGTTATACGTAGATGAACTTCATACAAAGAAAGTGCCTGATATGGTGAAAACCGTAAAGTTTAAAACCATTTATACACAACGTAAGGGAATATCTGATGAATTGAAAATAGACAAAGTTCTTGATAAGAGAATAAGAACGATTCTTGAAGAAAGGCTTGCTGAATTTAATGGTGATGCGAAAAAAGCATTCTCAAATCTTGACGAGAATCCTATATGGCTTAATAAAGAAAAAGGTATAAGCATTAAGCGTGTCACAATAAACAGTGGTCTGAAAGACCTTATAGCTTTGCATGACAAACATGACAACAATGGCCGGCTTATACTCGACAAAGCTGGAAGGAAACAGCCGTCTGACTTTATATATACGGACGGTAATCATCATGTAGCCATTTTCTGCGACAGTGAAGGAAATATACAGGAACATCTTGTTTCTTTCTATGAGGCTGTGGCGCGTGCTGTGCAACATCTTCCGGTAATAGACAAAAATTATAACAAAGATAAAGGCTGGCAATTCATGTTCACTATGAAACAGAACGAATATTTTGTATTCCCGAATAAAGAAACCGGATTCGATCCTAAAGAGATTGATTTGTTTAATCCGGATAATTATGAAGTCATAAGCCGTAACCTGTATAGAGTACAGAAATTATCTTCTAAAGATTATGTTTTCAGGCATCATCTGGAAACAACTGTTAACTATAAGAAAGAATTGCGGGGAATTACATGGAAACGTATACGATCTTTGGAGCATATTAGGAATATTGTTAAGGTCCGTATAAACCATCTTGGACAGATTGTCGATGTTGGAGAATATTGAATTTTATATGAATAAATAAAAGCATTATGATAAAACGCACACTGTGTTTCACATCCCCGGCTTACCTGTCGCTGAAGGATGGTCAGATGGTGGTTAGGCTGCCGGAAGTTGAGAAGAGCGATATGCCCGAGAGTCTGAAACGTGATAGCATAAGAACCATACCGGTGGAAGACATCGGCGTGGTTGTGCTCGACAACAGACAGATAACCATTACGCATGGTCTGCTCGAGGCGTTGCTCGAGAACAACTGTGCCGTGGTGACGTGCGACGCACGCGGCATGCCTGTCGGACTGATGCTGCCGCTGTGCGGCAATACGGTGCAGAGCGAGCGTTTCCGCCTTCAGACCGATGCCACGCTTCCGTTGAAAAAACAGTTGTGGCAGCAGACGGTGCGGGCAAAGATAGCTAACCAGGCGGCTGTGCTGCGCTTGCTCACCAATGCTGATACGGGGTGTATGACTCGTTGGATAGACGATGTGCGCAGCGGCGACGCCGACAATCTGGAGGGCCGTGCCGCCGCTTATTACTGGAAGATGTTGTTTGCCGCTATCCCCGGACTCGAATCCTTCACCCGTGGCCGCGATGGCATGCCGCCCAACAATCTGCTCAATTACGGGTATGCGATACTGCGTGCCGTGGTTGCGCGGGCATTGGTGTCGAGCGGTATGCTGCCCACTTTCGGCATACACCATCACAACCGCTACAATGCCTATTGTCTGGCCGACGACATAATGGAGCCTTACCGGCCGTATGTAGATCGTCTTGTGTATGATATTGTTAGAGAAAACGGCATCGACGGACTTGAACTCACCAGGCAACACAAGGCCCGGCTTCTCACCATTCCTACGCTCGACGTCTGTATATCAGGCAAGCGCAGTCCGCTCATGGTGGGTGTCACTCAGACCACGGCGTCGCTCTACCGTTGCTTCAGCGGCGAGTCGAGGCGCATAGCCTATCCGGAAATAGATTGAATGTTTCGGGCGCTGTACCGCTCTGCCATTTATATGAATTATTATTTATTATGGACCGCTTTAGTGAATATCGCGTTATGTGGGTGCTTGTTTTCTTTGATTTGCCTACCGAGACAAAAAAAGACAAGAAGGCTTACGCTCTTTTTCGTAAGAATCTGCAGCGTGACGGTTTCACCATGTTCCAGTTCTCCATCTACGTTAGACATTGTGCGAGTATGGAGAACGCGCAGGTGCACATTAAGCGTGTCAAATCGTTCTTACCCGAATATGGCAATGTGGGAGTGATGTGTATCACAGACAAACAGTTCGGAGCGATAGAGTTGTTCTATGGCAAAAAGTCGAAGCCACCTAATGCTCCAGGTCAGCAGCTCGAGCTATTCTGAATATACAGATTTATTGTTTTTTAACTTTATAGCAAGTCTGCACACTTTAATCATTCCATACAATAATGTTGTCTTTCGGAATATAACAGAAATAAGGAAACACCGTCTTGTTTGCGATGTTTCCTTATTTCTATATCAGTTTTATGTTTCTGATACATCACATAATCCTTTGCTGCTCAGCTTGTTATGGATAATGTGCTGTTGCTTATATAGCAAAGGTAAGAATTTTAGAGCAAATCACAACGCGGTGATACCATTTTTCACGTGTTCGAGGCTGTTGCTTATATAGCAAAGGTAAGAATTTTAGAGCAAATCACAACTGCTGATGATAAGAATCTTGTCCCACAATCGCTGTTGCTTATATAGCAAAGGTAAGAATTTTAGAGCAAATCACAACGGGGGCTTTACGCGGATTTTCCGCAGAATTGCTGTTGCTTATATAGCAAAGGTAAGAATTTTAGAGCAAATCACAACGCCGGGCGGCCTGTTAACATAATTCAACAAGCTGTTGCTTATATAGCAAAGGTAAGAATTTTAGAGCAAATCACAACAGTTCCACAACATCATGCAAAACCTCAGCAGCTGTTGCTTATATAGCAAAGGTAAGAATTTTAGAGCAAATCACAACGCCCCCTGATGCTTCTGGAACTCCATTAATGCTGTTGCTTATATAGCAAAGGTAAGAATTTTAGAGCAAATCACAACCGCGCCTCGTTCCACGGAGAAGCGTCAAGCGCTGTTGCTTATATAGCAAAGGTAAGAATTTTAGAGCAAATCACAACTGCTGGTGGTGCTAAGTATATTTGCAAATAGCTGTTGCTTATATAGCAAAGGTAAGAATTTTAGAGCAAATCACAACTCAATGCCTCCTACAACTCGTCCAGAACTGCTGTTGCTTATATAGCAAAGGTAAGAATTTTAGAGCAAATCACAACCCATTGCGTACTTCAGACTTCAATACAACAGCTGTTGCTTATATAGCAAAGGTAAGAATTTTAGAGCAAATCACAACTTGTCGTGCTTGGCATAGACGAACTCGCCGGCTGTTGCTTATATCGCAAAGGTAAGAATTTTAGAGCAAATCACAACACTCTGTCTATAAGGCTGCTACATTCCCATGCTGTTGCTTATATCGCAAAGGTAATGATTTTCAAAGCAAATGTCCATAATCAATCCCGATTATTTTTATTCTGAAAAACCATTGGACAATATTTTCTGATCAACTTATTTCGTGTCACTTCTCCATTCTGTTGGGCTCTGTTTTTCTATTTCGCGAATAGTGTTTGTTAAAAGTCTTACTTTTCATGTTGCGTGAATATATGGTTATGAGGAAGAAAAGCATTGTTCCGCATCATTCCAATCGCTACGCGTTCGGGCCTGTTTCTGCCGACAGTTCCGGTTTCGTGTGCCTATGCTTTATGGATCGGTAGGCAAGTTTTTGCCACATTATTATATATGATGCGTCGTTTTATTATATGCGTTGCATTGCTTTCGCCCCTTCCATGCCCGCCACTTGTATTTCGATTGTTGCCATTATCGCTCCGCAATAGGTTTTATTCCGCGCCCGGCAGTTATTATTCCTGTCGCTCGTAATTGTGCAGTCCGTCCGTACACGTCCGGCTCATGGCCGTTCCATCCACCGTATTATGGTCTCAGGAGAGCATTCCGCAGTTGTCGGTTTTATATCATATTACGATGAATAATTTATTATTATACAGTCATTATGCGTAATCTGACACTGACGATATGCGGTTTATGTCACTTTTTATATATCCGACTGCCGTACCGTTTCATGCTACGTGCCACTGCGAAGACGACTTTTTGCGGGCGTATCGCGCCTGTTTTATGCGTATTGTGACACTTTCGGGAGCGGTTCACACATTAATATATGACTTTCTGTGTGGCCTTTTCAGTGTTGTATCAAAATGCGAATGTTTTCAGTCAAAAAATATATCTGCATTACTGTATGTTATTACTATATTTGCCATGTCAATAAAAGTCTAAACTATTAATAACCGGATGAGCAACAAGAAAGAGTGTTTCTTCGCAATCGACCTCGGAGCAACGAGCGGCCGTACCATAATAGGCAGTTTCCAATCATCGGGACTGGAGCTGGAGGAGGTGAACCGTTTTCCCAACCATCTCATTGAGAACGGCGGACGCTTCTATTGGGACATATACGAGCTGTTCCGCAATGTTGTCGAGGGGTTGAGGCTGGTTGCTCGCCGTGACGACTGTGAGATATGCTCCATAGGCGTTGACACGTGGGGCGTTGATTTCGTGTGTGTGGGCAGCGACGGAGCTTTCCTGCGCCTTCCGCGTGCCTATCGCGACCCGTTCACCGCGGGTGCTGCCGAGCGTTTCTTCGCTTCGGTTCCACGCGAAACGGTTTACAGACAGACCGGCATACAGGTGATGGACTTCAATACTCTGTTCCAGCTCGATGCCATGCGTCGCTCGTCAGACAGTGCGCTGGCTGCCGCTGACAGATTGTTGTTCATGCCCGATGCTATGACATATATGCTTACGGGCGAGATGGTGACCGAATATACCATTGCCTCCACGTCGCAGTTGCTCAATGCATCCACCCGACGGTTTGAGCCTTCGCTGCTCGCTGCTGTCGGACTGACGGAGGACAGTTTCGGACGTTTCGTCCTTCCCGGCCGGCAGGTGGGCGTGCTCACGCCCGAGGTGCAGCGCCAGACAGGGCTCGGCCCCGTGCCTGTGATAGCTGTTGCCGGTCATGACACAGCGTCGGCAGTAGCCGCCGTACCGGCCGCCGACCGCGATTTTGCTTATCTCAGCAGCGGCACATGGTCGTTGATGGGCATCGAGACCGACGCGCCCGTCATAAGTGCCGACACTCAAAGGCTCAACTTCACCAACGAGGGCGGTGTCAACGGCACCATCCGTCTGCTGAAGAACATTTGCGGCTTGTGGATTCTTGAGCGCTGCCGTGCCCAATGGGGAGCAGTGCCCTACGACGTGCTTATAGACGAGGCACGTGCCGCCGAGCCGTTCCGTAGTTTGATAAATCCCGACGAAGCTTCTTTTTCAAATCCGTCCGACATGGTAGAGACCATACGGACATCCTGCCGCAGTCACAGACAACCTGTGCCCGATACGCGCGGACGTCTGGTGCGTTGCATATTCGAGAGCCTCGCCTTGCGCTACCGTCATGTCTTCGACAGCCTGCGCGGGCTCTCAGAGCGACCACTCAGCGTGCTGCACGTTATCGGCGGTGGCAGTTGCAACGAGCTGTTGAACCAATGGACGGCCAATGCCACCGGAGTGCCGGTGGTTGCAGGACCGTCCGAGGCCACAGCCATAGGCAACATAATGTTGTAGGCCATGGCTGCCGGTCATACTGCCGACCTGGCGTCGATGCGCCGACAGGTGCGCGGTTCGGTAAATCTGAAAACCTACATGCCTGCCGACACCGCCGTGTGGGACGAGGCCTACCGCAAGGCTCCGTTCGCCGTCTGAGTGCGTCGGGGCTGTGATGTACGGCGCATGAACAGGGCGCGACACCGGTTGCCGCGCCACGAGAAACGATAATTTACACATAACCATAAAAATACAAAAACCTGATTATGAAAGAACAACTGATAAACAAAGCCTACGAGATAGCCAAGGAACGCTATGCCGTTCTGGGCATCGATACAGACAAGGCGATGGATGCCTTGCAGAATATTTCATTGTCAATGCATTGCTGGCAGGCCGACGACGTCACTGGATTCGAGTCGGGCGGCGCGCTCACGGGCGGCATACAGGCCACGGGCAATTATCCCGGCAAGGCGCGCAACATGGAGGAAGTGCGCATGGACATACTGAAAGCCATGTCGTTCATTCCCGGCCGTCACCGTCTGAGCCTGCACGAGATATACGGTGACTTCGGCGGACAGTTTGTTGACCGCGATCAGGTTGAGCCGTCACACTTCGAGAGCTGGATGCAGTGGGCTGCCGAAAACGGCATAAAGCTCGACTTCAATTCCACCTCTTTCTCTCATCCCAAGAGCGGAAACCTCTCGCTGGCAAATCCCGACAAGGCCATACGCGACTTCTGGGTGGAGCACACGGTGCGCTGCCGCGCCATCGCGGAGGAGATGGGACGCCGCCAGAATGACCCCTGCATAATGAACCTATGGATACACGACGGCAGCAAGGACATAACGGTGAACCGCATGATGTATCGCGAACTGCTCAAGGATTCGCTCGACCGCATCTTCGCAACCGAATACAAACACATGAAGGACAGTATAGAATCTAAGGTGTTCGGCATAGGTCTTGAGAGCTACACCGTGGGTTCAAACGATTTCTATATAGGTTACGGCGTGCAGCATCAGAAGCTCGTCACGCTCGACACAGGCCACTTCCATCCGACGGAGAGCGTGGCCGACAAACTATCTTCGCTCCTGCTGTTCGTGCCGGAGGTGCTGCTCCACGTGAGCCGCCCCGTGCGCTGGGACAGCGATCACGTTACGATAATGAACGATGACACGCTCGACCTCTGCAAGGAGATTGTGCGTTGCAATGCCCTCAACCGCGTGCACATAGGTCTCGACTACTTCGACGCCTCCATCAACCGCATCGGAGCCTATGTCATAGGAAGCCGCGCCACACAGAAATGTCTGCTTCAGGCGCTGCTCGAACCGCTCGACACGCTGCGCCGCTACGAGGCTGAGGACAAGGGCTTCGAGCGTCTGGCACTGCTCGAGGAGTGCAAGTCGCTGCCATGGAACGCCGTGTGGGATATGTTCTGTCTGCGCAACGGTGTGCCTGTGGGCGAGGAATTCATAGCTGGAGTTGATGAATATGAGGCAGAAGTGACCTCAAAGCGTAAATAGTTTAAGGTTGTTTTGTCATGGACATTTTGTTAGGGTTATTTATAATTGCAGTCGGCAGTTTCGGTCAGAGCAGCTCGTATGTGCCCATAAACAAGGTTAAGGAATGGTCGTGGGAGAGCTTCTGGTTGGTTCAGGGCATCTTTGCATGGCTTGTGTTCCCCTTGCTTGGCGCGTTGCTCGCCGTTCCTGCGGACGGCAGTCTGTGGCAGTTATGGAGTTCGGGCGGAGCGCTTCAGGCCGTCATCTATGGTGTTCTCTGGGGTGTTGGCGGCCTGACGTTCGGCCTCTCCATGCGCTATCTCGGCGTCGCTTTGGGTCAGAGCATAGCTCTCGGCACGTGTGCGGCGTTTGGAACTCTCTTTCCGGCGCTCTTCGCAGGCACCGACCTGCTCCGCGGCGACGGTCTGATGTTGCTCTGCGGCGTGTGCATCACCATTGCAGGCATTGCCGTGATAGGCTATGCAGGCAGTCTGCGCTCGGCCAATATGAGTGAGGAAGAGAAGAAGGCGGCAGTAAAAGATTTCGCCCTTACCAAGGGTCTGCTTGTGGCCTTGCTTGCCGGAGTGATGAGCGCATGCTTCGCTCTGGGTCTCGATGCCGGCGGACCTATCAAGGAGGCAGCCCTCAATGGTGGCGTGGATCCGCTCTTCGCAGGCCTTCCCGTCATATTGCTCGTTACGCTCGGTGGATTCTTCACCAACGCCGTATATTGCATACAACAGAACATAAAGAACCATACCGGCCGCGAGTATTTCGCTTGCAGCGGTAGCGTGCTGACCAACAACGTGCTTTTCTGTGCCCTTGCCGGCTTGCTGTGGTACTCGCAGTTCTTCGGCCTTGAGACAGGTAAGAGCTTCCTTACCGGCAGTCCGGTGCTGCTGGCATTCTCGTGGAGCATCCTGATGTCGCTCAACGTGATATTCAGCAACGTCTGGGGCATCATACTGAAAGAGTGGCGCGGCTGCGGACGCAAGGCTGCCGGAGTGCTTGTCGCGGGCCTGCTCATACTCATAGCCTCCATCATTGTGGTGGCCATGGCACAGCAGTGACGGGCCTGTACCGCCCGACCCTTCGGATACGAACGGTGAGGCGGGAGGCTCGACAATATGATATGACAATGCGTTTACAGGCTCACGGGCGGCGATTCTTCCCGTGAGTGTGCATAAACGAACTATAAAATCCGGACTGCCTGCGGTGCTGTCAGTATTATATGTAAATTGATGTAATGCTGCGTTTGTGGGTCTATGTGAGTGATAACGTGCCGTATGGCATTTCCGGAAAACCTTTGTATGGCGGACATATCGCTGCAGCTTGGCCGTCGTCGCGGCTTGTTTGTGCTGCATCCATTGCTTACTTGATGACAATATTCCGATTATCCGTCCTGTGTTAAAATTAATGATGATGAAAACAAACGAATCTGTGATAGTGAGAAAGACATTGTTCCTGATACTTGTCTTGTGTCTGGGCTTCACCTGTAAGCTCATGGCTGTGGACAATCTGCGCTGCGAGATGGTTGTCAATCCTATGGGAATAGACATCGTGTCGCCGCGACTGAGCTGGGAACTGAACGACAAGGGACGCAACGTGATGCAGACTTCTTATCGCATTCTCGTGGCTTCTGCGATGGATAAGCTGAAGCCCGGCAAGGCAGATTTGTGGGACTCGGGCAAAGTCAGTTCGGACAATTCGGCGTACATACCGTATGGCGGAGTGGCTCTGAAGAGCCGTATGACGTGCTACTGGAAGGTGTGCGTCACCACTAATAAGGGCAAGTCGGAATGGAGCAAGCCTGCCAGCTGGACAATGGGACTGCTCGACGGCGGCGAATGGAAGGCGCAGTGGATAGGGCTTGACAAGGCTTTCGAGTGGGACGATCCGACAGCTGACTGCACAAGACTGTCGGCCAGATATTTCAGAAAGGATTTCCGCACGGCGCGCCGCCCGGCGAAAGCCACATTGTATATCTGCGGACTCGGTGTTTACAAGCTGCATATCAACGGCAAGACCATTGGTCGTCAGGAGCTGGCACCCACTCCTACTGATTACAGAAAGGAAGTGAAATACAACACGTTCGACGTGACCGGCGAGATAGGCAAGGGCGACAATGCCATCGGAGTGATTGTGGGCAACGGCCGTTTCTTCCATATGCGCCGCACCGACAGGGCTGAATTTCCAAAGCTCATCGCCCAGCTGGAACTTGAGTATGGCGACGGCAGCCGCGAATATGTGGTGAGCGACGCGTCGTGGAAGGTAACATCGCACGGAGCGATAGGCGCTAACAACGAGTATGACGGCGAGGAATATGACGCACGTCGGGAAATGCCGGGATGGGACAAAGCCGGATTCGACGACTCCGCGTGGCTGCCTGTGGACATGACCGCCGCACCGGAAGGAAAACTCGGCGCGCAGATAAACAATAATATACAGGTGATGGACGTTATCAGACCGATAGGTGTCACCCGCCTTAACGACAACACCTACATTCTGGATATGGGACAGAACTTCTCCGGACGCCTCAAGATGAAAGTCAAGGGTGAGCGTGGCAGGGAAGTGAAGCTGCGCTTCGCGGAGTTCCTTAACGATGACGGAAGCGTCAATCTGGACAATCTGCGCGGCGGACTCGCCACCGACAAATACACACTGAAGGGCGAGGGAACGGAGACGTGGGTGCCATGCTTTGCCATTCATGGCTTCAGATATGTGGAGATAACCAATTATCCCGGTACGCCCTCTATTGATGATTTCGAGGGACAGGTGCTTTACGACGACATGCTGCAGACCGGATATTTCGCTACTTCTGACTCGATGATAAACCGGATCTACCACAACGCCTACTGGAGTGTGCGCAGCAACTACCGCGGCATGCCCACCGACTGCCCGCAACGTACGGAGAGAATGGGATGGACAGGCGACAGAGCCATCGGATCGTACGGCGAGAGCTTCCTCTTCGACAACAATAATCTGTACGCGAAATGGGTGCATGACATACGCATAACCCAGCGCGAGGACGGCAGCGTGTCCGACATCGCTCCGAGCTACTGGAGTTCTTACACTGACAACATGACGTGGCCCGGCACTTACCTCACGGTGTCGAAGATGCTTTACACGCAGTTCGGCAACATACAACCGATAACCGAGCATTACGCTTCGATGAAGAAATGGCTGTACTATATGCGCGACAAGTATCTGACTCCGGACCATATCATGCCGCGTGATGTTTACGGCGACTGGTGCACACCGCCCGAGGTGTTCACCGCCAACGACCCGCAGATACCGTCGCTGATTACCGACAAGGCGGTGATAGGTACGGCTTACTATTATTATATGCTCAAGACCATGTCCTATTTTGCCTCCCTTCTGGACAAGGATGGCGACCGTAACGAGTTCGACGAACAGGCGGCTGTTGTCAAGGAAGCCTACAACAATAAGTTTCTGGATAAGGAGAAACGCTCATACAGCAACAACACCGTGACGTCGAACCTGCTGGCGCTAAGCTTCGGACTTGTGCCCGACGACTATCGTAACGACATAGCCGGCAACACGGTAAGGCTCATAGAGCACGACTTCAAGGGACACATAAGCACCGGAGTGATAGGATGTCAGTGGCTGATGCGCGGGCTTACGGAGATAGGACGTCCTGACCTTGCTTACGGAATGTTGCAGAAGACCGACTATCCGAGCTTCGGATACATGATAAAGAAAGGTGCCACCACCGTGTGGGAACACTGGAACGGCGACGGCATGGAACGCTGGATAGACTCGCAGAATCATGTCATGCTGCTGGGCGATCTGCTCATCTGGTTCTATGAGGACCTGGCGGGCATAAAGAGCGACGATGCTCATCCGGGGTTCAAGAAACTGATAATGAGACCTCTGCTCACCGACACGCTTAACTATGTGGACTGTTCCTACCACTCTGTTCACGGACAGATAGTCAGCTCGTGGAAGAAAGACGGCTCGTCGTTACAATGGCATGTCACCATACCTGCCAACACATCGGCCACGGTATATATCCCCGCCACTGCGGCTGACAGCGTGACTGAGGGCGGAAAGAGCCTGACAGAGGCCGGCATAAGAGTATTGAAGACAGAAGGAGGATTCGTCGTCTGCGAGATAGGGTCGGGCACTTACAGTTTCAGGGCCGTGCGTTAGGCCGTAGGTCAGACCGTATGGCTGTGTGTGTCCTGCACCGTTTCACGCGGTCGTGAGATGTAAAAATAAATGATTAACCTGCTCTTGTCTGGACTGATAGGACAATAGGTCCGGCACGGAGCAATAAAATATGTATATGGAATCTATATTGAACAATCGTCCGGCACTTGCTGCCGAAGTGGAGAAGGTTGCCGAGACAGCCGGCTATCTGTGGCAGAAAGGCTGGGCCGAGCGCAACGGCGGCAACATAACCATAAACATCACCGAATATGTGGATGACGCCATCAGACAGATGCCGGCCATCAGCGACGTGATGCCCATAGGCGTCACGCTGCCCCATCTGCGCGGATGCTACTTCTTCTGTAAGGGTACCAACCGCCGCATGCGCGACCTTGCACGCCGCCCTATGGACAACGGCTCGGTGATACGTATACTCGACGACTGCGCCAGCTATGTCATCATAGCCGACAATCCGGTGCGTCCCACCTCTGAGCTGCCCTCGCATCTCAGTGTGCACGACCATCTGCTGTCCATCGGCTCGCCCTACCGTGCGTCGCTCCACACCCATCCCATAGAGCTCGTCGCCATGAGCCACTGTCGCCGTTTTCTCGAGAAAGACGTTGCTACCAACCTGCTTTGGAGCATGATTCCCGAGACCAAGGCGTTCTGTCCGCGCGGTCTGGGCATCGTGCCTTACAAGTTGCCGGGCTCGGTAGAGCTGGCCGAGGCCACCATCAGCGAGCTTTCCGACTACGATGTGGTGATGTGGGAGAAGCACGGAGTGTTCGCAGTCGATACCGACATCATGGCGGCGTTCGACCAGGTTGACGTTCTCAACAAGTCTGCTCTCATCTACATAGCCGCCAAGAACATGGGCTTCGAGCCCGACGGCATGTCTCAGGAGCAGATGCGCGAGATATCCGAAGTGTTCCATCTGCCCAAATAGGCGGCGTGGCGCACGTATTTCAGCATTTAGGTTATTGTTATATCATACGTCAGGTGCATCCGGAATGTCTGTCGAAGACGTTTTGGATGCAAATGATATAATATTACGCAGTATTTGATAAAAGTTAAATCGCATCAGTCGTCTTTTTATGGCGAATTTATTATATTTGCCTGAAACAGACATCGGCCCGGCAATGTCATAACCGGTCGGCCCTCATTCCGGCAGTCCGTCGTTGCCGCAGTCTTTGTCCTTCTACGTATAATAAAGATGGTGGCTCGGCGGTATTAATACCTGTAAGACGGGTTCTCACGTCATTGTCGCAGCCCTTGCCATTGTCGGTGAACGCCATCAGACCTGATAATAAAACTCTTGTTATGACTAACGATTTCAGCAGCGACGGTGTGGAATTCAAATATCTCATAGTAAACGACACGGACCGCAAGTTCGGGCTGTGGGTGAACACCGTGGGGTTTGAGTTCATTGCTCCCAACTCTCCATATCCCTTGAAGGAGCATCCTTCGGGCTATTTCTTCAATGCTGAGAAGGGACGCGTTCTTCATGAGTATCAGCTTGTGTATATAACAAAAGGCTGCGGACAGTTCTCTTCGGAGTGTGTGGTCAACAAACACGTGTGCAGCGGAAGGCTCATGCTTGTGTTTCCGGGTAAGTGGCACACCTATCAGCCCTACCGCAACGTGGGATGGAACGAGTATTACATAGGCTTCGAGGGACCTGTGGCCGACAATCTTGTCAAGGAGGGATTCTTCTGTGAGGACCAGCCCGTGATAGACATCGGACTCAGCGAGGAGTTCGTGTCGCTCTATTCGCGCGCGCTCCACATAGCCGAGGCCGACGCTGTGTCGTCGCAGCAATATCTTGCGGGCATAGTGATGCACATGCTCGGCATGGTGATATCGCTCTCGCGCAACAAGCAGTTTGAGATGAGCGCCATACGTCAGAAGATAGAGAAGGCGCGCATATACATGAAAGAGCATGTGGGCGAGAACATAAGCGCCGAGCAACTGGCCGAATATCTCAACATAAGCTACTCGTGGTTCAGAAAGGCTTTCAGGGAATATACGGGCTACGCTCCGGCAAAATATTTCCAGGAACTGAGGATACAGCGTGCCAAGCAGATGCTTGTCGGCACGTCGTCGTCGGCAAAGGAGATTGCCGCAATGCTGGGCTATGGTTCGGCGGAGCATTTTTACAGCATGTTCAAGAAAGCCACCGGGTTCACTCCCCACGAATACCGGTCGTACGGTCACAACTCATCGGCGTCGGACGAGTGACGCCGATGTCCGTCCGTCTCCGCCCGACGGGCTTATCATTCAGTTCTTTTTGAGGCGACGATGCAGTCGAGGTCGTCGGGCACGAATATGTTGCCGGCGAAGGCTGTCGCGGCTTCCTGCGTGTAGGTCAGGCGTCGCGTCGCCATGTTCTTGTCCTCGGTGTGGAACAGCAGCAGGTTAGCGGCGTTGAGGCTTGTCGCCATGCGTGCCGCGTCGAGCGCGGTGCTGTGGTGCTTGGAGTAGGGTTTCATCACCTCGCGGTCGGCATACAGGCAGAACGCCTCGCACATAAGCCAGTCGGCATCCATGGCCATGGTGCGGTTGGCCTCGTTGAACGGTTCGTCGCCGAGGCACACCAGGCTCACTCCTCCCGGCAGAGAGGCACGATAGCCGAACTGTTTCTCTTTAGTGGAATGAATGTCGAAGCACGTGAAGCTCATGTCTCCTACGCTGAACGAGTCGCCGTCTGACAGTGTGACGAAGCGCACCGCGCTGTCGAGCAACGGGATATATTTGCCCGGAAGAGTCATCTCGCATATCCTGTGCAGCACGTTTATCACCCTCTCGTGACCATAGACGTTGAGCACCTCAGTGCGCAGTCCGTTTATGTTATTCTGAATGGCGTTTCTCACTATCCACACCGCTCCGAGCACATGGTCGGTGTGTGCGTGTGTGACGAACATGTCGTTGAGTCGTGTCACGTCCTCTCCCGCCTTTTTCATTTGTGTCAGTATTCCGTTGCCGCCGCCCGCGTCGGTGAGCAGCATGCCGCCCGCCGTCTTCAGCAGGAAGCAGGTGTTGTAGCAGTTTGTTGCCGTGGCATATCCCGTGCCGAGCATTATTATCTTAGCGTATGTGTCGTTTTCCGTTCCGTTCATATTTTCTTATCCACTGACTTTTGGTGGTGCAAAGATAGTGAAAGGTGAGTACACAGTCAAGACAAAGAAACTTCTGTTTGTTTGGATTGGTACTGCCGAGCCGCCTCCTGTCTTATTCAAAGATAGTGAAAGGCGAGCACACAGGCAAGGCAAAGAAACTTTGTTTATTTGAATTGGCTGTGTCGAGCCGCCTCCTATCTTATTCAAAGATAATTGAAAGAGAACTGATGCACTCAGTTTGTAGTTTTCCTGTCACAAGGATGTGCACAACCTGCGTCAAGGATATGTACAAAGCATTACAAGGATGTGAACTTCCTGTTCAACGAACCAGAAAGTCATAGAAAGGAGTGTAGAGACGGTCGTTCACCTCCAGATAGAGATAATTGTTCTTGAAGTCATAGAGTTGGTTGAAACGTTGCAGGAAGTTGTTGCCCAACACGCCGTCCATAGCGTCACTGGCCTGTACACCCGTTGTCACCGTAGAAAAGGCACCGGGTATGCGAGGCAAAGTCAGTGAATCTCCCAGTGTTACCGAATCGAAGTACACATTCTGAAGTTCATCGCCGTCCTTCACCGTACCGGCTATGCGCGAGATGGCAAATGGTTTCTGTGTGCCCAGCAGGCCGTTGCGACGGACGAAAGGTGTATTGAGATCGAACACACGGTCGGAACCGGTATCCACCGCTACCGACACCAAATAATCCACTCCGCCGACACGCACGCCGACCGGAACGACCGGCACTCCCAGACGATAGCCCATCTTCAGCCTGACAGCCTTGTCCGATGCCGCCTTCTGCCCGTCGCCCAATTCATACAGAAAGATGGATTTCCGCCGATAATCAATACGGACATCAAAGTTCCTCAGATAAGACAGCCCCAGCACACCGTCCCAGGCATCGGGCGGATAAGGAATGGCTATCAGTTTCAATCCGGAAATGGCCCGGCTGCCCATCCTCACCACCTGAGAGGACTCTGTGGAAGGAATGGTTTCCACCGAATTGGCGCTATTGTTCTCCACACTTCCCGTAAAGGCAGCCAGCCCTTCGGTGCGCGGCGAATTGGAATTGAGTATCACATCCGTCGCTCCCGTGTCCAGCAGAAAGCGCAGGGGGCGGTCGTCCTGCCCGTTGATATAGACTGTCACATACAGACGGTTGTCGGCACCCAGTTCGAAAGGTATCGTGTCGACCGGAATTACTTCTGCCCGGGCCGACAGACTCAACAGACAGAGGAAGCATATGCTCAGCAAAGATATTTTCTTCATATTCTTAATCCTTTCAAAAGTTCGGTCCGGCAAAGATACTGTTTTTGGGCTTTTCCAGGCTTTTTTATTCGGCTTTTTCAGAAAGGAATGTTAACATTTGCAAAAATGAGTTGTTTGAAAGCATGAGAAATATAGCGGTTCGGAACAGTCCGGCTTTTTCTTATCCATTGCCCGTTCTCGTGCGAATTTGCTCCAATCTGTTGATAGTCAAGTAAAAACTATCTTATTACAACAAATATAGTGAAAGGTGAGTACACAGTCAAGACAAAGAAACTTCTGTTTGTTTGGATTGGTACTGCCGAGCCGCCTCCTATATTATACAAATATAGTGAAAGGTAAGCGCAACGACAAAACGGAGAAACGAAGTTTTTCCGATTTTGGCACTGCCGAGCCGCCTCCTATATTATACAAATATAGCGAATTCCACCCGATTTCTTATGAATTTAGGAATAATAATATAATGTGAGTCCGACGAATTCAAAACAAAGCGAGCTGTGGTGTCAAAAGTTCTTGTAACATTGATACACGGCTTCTTCGGAAATCAACAATATGCAGCAATCGCACCCAACAGGTTGACGATAAAATTATCAAAACTCCTGTGACCAGAACCGAAGGTCACTGTTCGCGGAGCGAGGTAAAGTATCCCTTATCGCCGACAATCTTTCCATAGATAATTTCCACAAAGGCTTTGTATTCAATGGTTTTACGGTCATCCATATCACACGGGGTAATCATAAAATTCATGAGTTCTCCGCGTTCGTTGCATATCAGATGAAGTCTGAATCCGAAGAACCAGCCCATTGAGCATTTTCCTCTTTGTGCTATTCCTTTGAACGTCCTATGGATATGTATTCTCTGGTTTTTACATACCAGGTTTTAGCGTATATTTTGACATCATTGCATCAAAAAAACTTGCAAAATTGAAAATCAGCGAAGCTAAATCATCTGCAATACAAAATAATTCTATAACTTTGCTTTCGGTGATCATAGCGATTATTGTTTGTAATTCAGCACTATAAAGTTACAACAATTTTCGCTAATCACCAGATTTACAAACACTTACAGTTCATCGAACTCACGTTAAAATAATAAACGCAATGAAATTATTAAGTATTTTACTTCTGTTCTTCTGTTTGAATTCAACAATTAATGCACAAAAGCAAAAAGACCTGGTAACAATAACAGGAAAAGTTTCTGACTATAACGGTAATCCTATTGATAATTGTTCTGTCATGTTCCAAAATTCAAATTTTGATGTTCTCTTTGAGACTAAAACTGACGAAAAAGGGGAATATCAAATAAATATACCAAAAGGCAAATATAGCAACATGGGTGCTATAGATATGGATACCTATCCTCATACAATGAAAGTGGGAACAAATAATGAGAATCTGAGACTGGAGTTTTGGGGTTGGAATTTTATTGCAGACAGAGATACAACTTTAAATATACAATATAACCGAATGGAAGCATACGGAATGCACGTTTTTCAAATCCCCGGAGCTGTACCAGCCTATCAGATCTATGTCCGTCCTATGAGCTTAACAAGATTTCTTGCAAATAAAGGCATACAAAACGCTCAACATAAAGAGGATTTGTCAAATATTGCTCAAAAGTCATATGCTGATACGGCCAAATGTGATAACATAGCTCCAACGATTGATAAGGTAGGCATAAAAGTATGGATTGATGGAGAAAGCGTGGATGTTTTGATGAAACAGCAAATAAAAGAATATTATAAAGAAACTGAATACGGAATAGCTTACTATATAACAGTAAGTGAACCTAAAAAAACGACAACACTGCCCTATAAAATATTTAAGATTGAATTAACTGATTTGGAAAATGGAGATAGAGGGGAGGCAATCTATTGTCTTGAGAATACAAGTTATATAGAACATAATTAAACATATTATAATCCTATTGATATTTTTTGGTGCTCTTCCGAAATTTGGAGTGAACCCCTCCGTCACTGGATGGTGTGGACTGTATCGGTATTGAAGAGAACTGCGTATGGATTCAGAGATGAACGATATTTTGAGCTAAGGCTGTTTGCTTTTTATGATTGTCATATCACTCAAAGTGTCGGATGAACCGAAAAATTGCCACCTATCCGTTGCCCATTAAAAAGAACCCCGAAAGTTTTATCTGATTTTCGGGGGTCTTTTATTTTTATTATCATTAAAATTGCATAATCGGATGCCATTCCTTTACTGTCTTCAAAATATCTTCAGCTGTCTTACAAGAGCCTTTAGTACGTTTGTTTGCCTTCTCTATAAATTTCTCATCATAGATATTGATAAGGTGTATTCCATTAAATTCAGATACAGGTTTGACAAATACAATACCATCGCATATATCACTAAGCTTTTGTTCTTTTGTGTACGGCGAACCTTTCTCGCCATAACTTGACATCTTTGTCGTGGGGTTGGCGAAATATGTTTCCGTTCTTAACAGAGGGAAATCATCGTTTAAATCAAATCCGACAGGTTTATTGCCATATTTCTGAAACGCTTTATCTATCACACCGCCGGCTATCAGATTCCACCGCGTTTTATTGTTCTCTATATAGCCTTTGCTTCCCATCTGGCCACCCCATAGATTGATTATGAATACATCCTGAGGATAACAGCTTTTGAGTAAGTAGCCGGCTGAAGGCCAATTATAGTAGTAATCCCCTTGACGAATACCATTTATACGAGCCAAGGTATGTGATGCTCCTGCATAAAATACTATGTGCGAGCGTTTGACGATATAGTTTCTGATGATATTAAACATATTATCATCCCGTGAACCCGTATATACAAATTTCTTGCCATCAAAATAATCTTGTACATACGCCGGATCCAACAAAAGGATGCGTGTCCGGAGACTTACAGGTTTCTTTTGATTGTTTTCCCATACGGTTTTGAAAACATCTGTATATTCTTTATATGGATTACCCAAATCGTCAGGTGTATATTGCAGTATCTTAAAGACCAAGTCTTCTCTGTAAACCGGAGATTTTATCAGGCTGTCTGCGAGATACTGATACCTTTCGGAGCCAAACTCAACTGCTAACGCATCAATATTCGCCGTTGAATCCTGTGCCGAAGCGGTTATCAGATCGCATAAGAATTGAGGATGTGCATCTATCCAATGATCTTCTCCTATCGCAACGACTGAATGTGAACGTATTTTATCAAGTACATATTCCAGATGCGGTCGTCCGTTATTTTTAATGTATTGATAATAAGATTCAGTGTCAAGACAATCTTGAGCTGTGGAAATGTTACTTGAGATTATAAAAAGTAACATAACAAGACATTGTTTAATCGTAATGCGTCTCATGTTTATTCGTGTTATAAGTCACCGCAAATATAGTCATTATATATTTAATTGCATTGCATGTTGTAATAAATCAGACTGTCTTTCGAGGATAATGCAAGCATGGCGAGGACCATTTTCTTACTGACAACCTGTGCGGTCTGCCTTGCATATTCCGTAAAGGCATGGCCGACCTTTGCCGGAAGAGCATGAAGCCGTTTCCCTACTGTTTCCCGGTGGCCGGGAATACATATCTGATGTAATGTTATGACACCCGATGCCGCATGTTGTAAGCGTTGTAAATAAACGGATTAAGCATGCTTCCGGCCCTTCGGACAAATGCTTCCCGCGTTTTTTCTCCATCCTGATTCCGTCGTATTCAGTGAAAAACTTAAAGACGTGCTTACAATTTTTCTTGACTTTATTTTGACAAAATATTTTCGCAAAAGAGATGTAAACGAATGTTAAATGCGGCATGATATAGCCCATTCCGGTCCGAACCGCCTTCTGATATACCCCATAACGTAGTCCGAAAAAGTGCGTTCTGTGTTCCGATATTGCCCATTTCGCAGTCCGAAAAAGCCCATTTCGCAGTCCGAAAAAGCCCATTTCAGAGTGCAATATGGCCTATTTTAGCATCCAATATGGGCTATTTCGCAAGCCGAAATGGTGCTTTTTGCAAAGCGGAAAAATACCCCTTAAATATAAATCATTGATATTCAGTATCTTATGAAAGCCTCTTATTTTTCGCGTATTTGCGCCCGAAGAAGAGCCGGTACGCAAATACGCGCTTATTTTTCGGGGTAGAGTGGGAAACTTCGACCGGAAAATCAAAAATCGCTTACAATTTGAAAGCCGCCCATATTGTCCTCACCGCAGCAGCAGGAAACAACATATATTCAGGCTTGAGCGCCGCATTTATTATATATTCGGTCAGATGTATGTTCACATACAGGATAATATTTGATGGTAAGACAGTATGTGAGTGGATGGAATGTCGTGCTTACAGTTCCGCGTTTATTATCTTTTTTCGGTGTCATGATGTGTATGGTTGGTAATGTATAATTATTCTTGAAAATGTCGTGAGATATTATACTTAATGTCATAATAGAGATAATAAAAATCATAATATAATAGATAAATTGTCTGAATATCTGCTTTTATTGCTTCTTTTTAATATTTAAACAATGAAAACATTAGACAGGAAGTAACTTTTTGCAAATAAATGCTTACCTTTGTGTCGCTTTTCTGAATCCGTACTGATTGCCGTTACGACATATGCCGTTTTATATGCGATTGTTTTTGAGCGGAAAAGAGACTGGAATAAAAATATTTGGTAAAAAGAAATATATATGTTGCATTTTGACAGTGACTACATGGAAGGGGCGCATCCTGAGCTGATACGCCGTCTTGCGGAAACAAATCTTGAACAGACGCCGGGTTACGGGCTCGACGAATATTGCCATCGTGCCGAGCGGCTCATTCTTGATGCCTGCGGACTGACGAACGGTAAGGTGCATTTTCTTGTCGGTGGCACGCAGACAAACTCTACGGTTATCGACACGCTGTTGTCTCATCACGAAGGTGTGTTGGCTGCCGAGACGGCACACATCTGCTCGCACGAGGCCGGTGCTATAGAGGTGTGGGGACACAAGGTGCTCACTCTGCCGCAGCACGACGGCAAGATAAGTGCCGAGGATGTGCGTAAATATGTTGCTGACTACTATTCGGACGAGATGTACGAGCATGTCGTCGCTCCGGGAATGGTTTACATATCTCATCCTACGGAGTTCGGAACGCTCTACACGCTCGACGAGCTTACCGCTCTGAGCAAGATATGCCGTGAGGCTGACCTGCCGCTCTATATGGACGGCGCACGTCTGGGTTATGCTCTTGCTTCGGGCGCATCGGATGTCACTCTGCCCGATGTGGCACGTCTGTGCGACGTTTTCTATATCGGTGGAACAAAGGTAGGCGCGCTTTTCGGCGAGGCTGTCGTGACGTCGCGTCCCGAGCTTCTGCCTCATTTCTTCTCCATAGTGAAGCAGCACGGAGCGCTTCTTGCCAAGGGACGTCTGCTGGGTGTGCAGTTCGAGACCCTCTTCACAGACAATCTCTACGTTGATATCTCGCGCAACGCATGCGTCATGGCTGCCAAGATTCGCAAGGCATTCATCGATCACGGTTACCGTCTGTTCATAGATTCGCCCACCAACCAGCAGTTCTTCATCCTGCCAAACAGCGTCATCGACACCCTGATGCGCGTGGCATCGTTCGAGCTCTGGGGCCCGCGTCGTGAGCGTGAGACACCTGTCCGCTTCGTCACCTCATGGGCAACACGCGAGAGCGACGTTGACGAACTCATAGCTGCCCTGCCTCAGTGTCCTGCTGAGTATTGACATGAAATCACATCTTGCAATACAATAATAAAAACCGTGCTACACTGTCGTGTCGTCTGAGACACTCGTGTGGCACGGTTTCGTTATTTTTCTATGCTTTCTTCAGGTCGCGGTCTGTTGGTTTACAGCTTGTGACCGGACTCCTGTTTACAGATATTCGGCGAAGTCTGTGAGCCTCATGTCGCCCTTACGCATCAGTGTGTCGTGGAAGGCGAAGGCCGCACGCAGCGATCCCGGGCAATGACCTTTGGTGGCAATGCGCTGATATTCGCGCAGCAGCGGACGATAGTCGGGATGCGCGCAGTTGTTTATTATCTCCTCGGCGCGGCGTACAGGGCCCTTTCCTCTGAGGTCGGCTATGCCCTGTTCGGTTATTATCACATCCACATCGTGCTCCGTGGAGTCTATGTGGCTGCACATGGGAACGATGGAACTTATCTTTCCTCCCTTGGCTATTGAGGGCGTGTAGAATATGCTTATGGAGCCGTTGCGCTCGTAGTCGCACGATCCGCCTATGCCGTTCATCAGTCGCGAGCCGCATACGTGGCTCGAGTTCTCGTTGCCGTAGATGTCGCATTCGAGCGCCGTGTTCATGGCAATCACTCCGAAACGGTGGATTAGCTCCGCCGAGTTGGACAGCTCGCTCGGGCGCAGCGTGAGACGGCTGCGGAAGAAGTCCATGTTGTCATACACTTTTTTCAGACACTCGTTCGACACTGTCATTGCCGCAACCGATGCCTGCGATATGCGGCCTTTGAGCATCAGATCTACTATCGCGTCCTGCACCACCTCGCTGAATACCTCTACCACGGGCATGTCGTCGCACCGTCCGATGGCTTCCATCACGGCGTTGCCTGTCACGCCCACACCGCTCTGTATGGGGAACATGCACTTAGGGATACGTCCGGCGCGCATGTCGCTCAGGAAGAAATCCACCACGTGGCGGCCGATCATGTCGGTATCGGGAGTAGAAGGCTTGAATGTGCGCGCCTCCTCAGGTATGCAGCACTCCACGACACCCGCAATCTTCTTCGGGTCTATTTCCAGATATTGTGTGCCGATGCGCTGTCCCACGCTTGTTAGAGGTATGGGTTGGCGGTAAGGATATTCCAGACACTCATACTCGTCGTGCAGATAGCGCGCGTTGGGATTGTGGAATGTGTTGAGCTCCAGAATCACTTTCTTGGCTATACGCGCTATGGTCGGCACGATGCCGTCGGCCGAAGTGAGATACACACGGCACTTGTCGCCGTCGTCCTCTATGGCAGACACCTCGATGATGGCCCAGTCCATGTCGCCGTAGAAGCCTCGGCGCAGACGCTCGGCCATGTGTCCAAGGTGCATGTCCTCATAGTCTATCTCGCCCAGGTTGGTGTGGTTGCGGAAGTCGGCGTTGGTAGAGAACGGCGCGCGGAACTTTATTGCGTGTGCCGCTGCGAGGTCGCCCTCGAGGCTCTGGCACGACGATGCGCCCGTGATTACTCCCACGGCGAACGGACGTCTGGCCTCATGCTCGCTCAAAGCCCGCTTCGTCAGTTCTCGTGTCACGGCTTTAGGAATGCCGCTTGGAGTGAATCCGCTGAATCCGATGTTGTCTCCGTCCTTTATCATCGCTGCGCCTTCGGCAGCCGTTATGCGTGTATATGCCATTTCTTTATGTTTGTCTGAATTATTCGGATAGCAAAGTTAATTATTTTAAAGCAGAAAATACATTCCGCAATATGATTTTCTGCATAAACTTGCAAAAATTCTTTTAAAAAGGCACTAAAACTGTATAAATATGCAGAAATGACGCTTAAATATGCAAGAATATGCATGTTCGTGGCTCGGCTGGAATGTTGTCGCGTGACGGTTACGATGCTTTTGTCTGTCCGTTTTTTAAGATTGATGCAGTTTCTTTTTATGATTGATGTTGTTTATTTTTATGGTTGATGCAGTTTCTTTTTATGATTGATGCTGTTTCTATTTATTATTGATGTCGTTTCGGGTAATATCTGCGCCGCGGTTCACGCACAATGTTTACGCAGAGGCATAAATATTCGCTTATTTCAACGATTTTATGTAAGTTTGCAGACGAAACACGAATAAGATGAAAAAGAAACAGATATTGCTTATAAACGATATGGCCGGATATGGCAAGGTGGCTACTGCCGCCATGCTTCCCATCCTTTCGTACATGGGTCATCCCACATACAATCTGCCGACGGCGCTCGTTTCGAACACGCTCGACTACGGCAAGTTCAACATTCTTGAGACAACAGAGTATATAAAAGGTGTGTTTCCCGTGTGGCGCGAGCTGGGTTTCACGTTCGATGCCATCTCTACGGGCTTCATGGCTTCGGAGGCTCAGGCCAAGATAATATCCGCCTACTGTCGTGAACAGGCGGAGGCCGGCACGGTGATATTCGTCGATCCGATAATGGGTGACGAGGGAAAGCTATACAACGGAGTGACCGACGAGGCCATAAAGAGCATGCGCGAGATGGTGAGCGTGGCCCATCTGGTGTTCCCAAACCACACCGAGGCGTGCTATCTCACGGGCATGGACTACAACGCCGACGGCGTGACTCACGACGAAGCCCGCCGTCTCATCGACGGACTACTTGCTCTCGGCACCAAGTCGGCGCTCATAACGAGCATCCCTGTTGACGGTCAGACGTCGGTGGTGGGCTACAATCATCTTGACGGCAGCTATTTCTCGCTACCATACACGGAGATTCCCGTCCATTTCCCAGGTACGGGCGACATATTCTCCGCCGTGCTTATAGGTCATCTTCTCGACGGCGAGATGCTGAAACCGAGCACCCGCAAGGCTATGGATGCCGTTTACACGCTCATCGACCTTAACAAGGACAACGAGGATAAGAACCGCGGCATACCTCTTGAGAAGTATCTTGACGTCATCTGACCGTGGCACTCTGTGCCGCGGTGCGATGTGTTATAATACGTTTCTTTGTTGTTTTCTATTACGGTTTTTTAGTTTAGTAGTCGGTTTTTTCAGGCTTCCGGGTTTTTGTCGAATTCTGAGGCGTTGATATATCCGCGCGCTATCGCCTTCACAATCAGGTCGGCTATGTTGCGCGCGTTGAGTTTCAGGAACAGTTTCTTGCGGTGTGTCTCCACAGTGTTTTCCGATATGAAGAGATGAGCGGCTATTTCTTTCGACGTCCATCCGCGCGCCATCGCCCTCAGCACCTCAATCTCCCGCTCCGACGGATGGTCGAGAGTAAGCCGGTGACGGTTAAGTTTTTTCCTCACTTCAGGGCAGAAATATTGTTTCCCGTTTATCACAGCCTCGATGGCTTCGGTTATCTTTGAGAAGTCGGTCGATTTGCTCAGTATCGCGTTCACTTTCTTATCGAGCATGCGCCTTATTATCCACACCTCCTGATGTATGGTGTTGACAATTATCTTTGCGTCGGGCTTATGCTCTCTCACAATGTCTATGAGCGTGAATCCGTCGATGTCGGGCATTCCGATGTCGATGATATAAATGTCAAAATCGCGTGATGTCAGCGTGTTGATGAGCTGTTGTGCGGTGGTGAATGTCTCGACATGTCTGATGTTCTTTTTCTCGAGAAAGCTTTTAAACCCTTCGAGTACGAGGTCATGGTCATCGGTTATGGCGATTCGCAGATTCTCCAACAAATATTTGTATATGTCGTTCATGCATGCAAAATTAAGAGGTGCATGAATAATTTCACTCACGGAAAACCGTAATTTTCACGCATCCTTTTTCAAAGGAATGGTCAGTCTGAGGGTTGTGCCGGCCTCTCCCGAGCTCACTTCAACGCTTCCGCCCACGGCTTCGGCACGCTGATTCATGGTGCGCTGGCCTATTCCCTGCGAGCGGTGAGGAGCATGACGGCCGTTGTCGTTGACGGTCATGACGGCACTTCCGCTCTCCATCCGCATATCAACATTCACCCTTGTAGCACCCGAGTGTCTCATGGCGTTGCCCACTGCCTCCTGCACTATGCGGTATATCTCGAGTGCCGTGGCATCGTCTATCACGCTCCAGTCGGCATCCTCGGGGTTCAACGAACATTGGGTGACGCACTGCTCGGTGGCACACTGCTCCACATAGTCGGCTATCACCTCGTCGATGGTGGCATATCTGAATTCGGGCGGCATCAGCTCGTGCGATATTCTGCGCGCCTTCTCGCGGCATTTGTTGAGCATGCCCACCGCCGGATGTGAGCTGTCGGCAAGCGCAAGCTTCATCTCCACGCCGTAGAGGTCGTTGCAAAGACCGTCGTGCAGCTCGCGTGCCAGACGTGTACGCTCGCTCTCCAATCCGTTGATGTAGCGCTCGGTCAGTCGTCGCGCCGTGTCGGTCCTGAGCCGTGCGAAGTCGAGTTCGAGCTCGCGGCGGCGTCTGCGCTGGCGTTGTATGTAGATTATTATCGCCGCGGCAGCCACTATTATGATTATCGCGACAATCATCGCCGTGGTATATAGATGTGCCAGCTTGGTCTCGCTCCGGGCCAGTGCGAGCTCCTTCTCCTTGGTCTCATATTTCACCGTGAGCTCTCGCAGGTTGTCGGCGCTCTGCTTGTCGGCTATGCTGTCGTGCAGGACTGTGGCCTTCTGCAGCGAGGCGTATGCCTTGTCGTATCTGCCCAGTGCGGCGTAAGCCATGTGCATGTTGTTGTAACAGTCGTACTGCACGAACGGCATGCCTGCCACACACTTCATGGACAGTATCTTGTCGAACACCGGCAGCGCAGCCTTATAGTCCTTGTTGTTCATCAGCAGTCCGCACTTCACCTGATAGAATACCAACCGCGACGTCTCGGCAGTGGCAAGCGGCAGCAGCCGTTCGCCTGTGGCGTCCCACTGCTTCAGTGCTTCCGTGTCGCCAGCCTTCTGTGCCGCAGCCATGGTATAAGCCACGGCGGTGAGCGCGGCGTCGTTCTGTCCTGTCTCCACAGAGAGCTTGTAGCTCTGTCCGAGATGCTTCATGGCTGTGCGTGCGTCGCCCGCCATGAGATATATTGAGCCGATGTTAGAGTAGAGCTGTGCCTTTAGCGCCTTGTCCTTGCAGCGCGCCGTCCATCCGGCAGACTTGGCGGCGCACGACAATGCCTGCTTCGCGTTCTTCATGTCGATGTGCAGCGTGGCGATGTTCAGATATAGAACGGCGGCCTCCTGCACCGCCTCCTCACCTCCGCGGGCCACCACTCCGGGCATGGAACAGAGTCGCATGGCCTCGTTGTAGTGCTTCAGCGCCTCGTCGGTCTTTCCTGCCGTGCGCAGATATACGCCCATGGACGAGTGCGTGCCAATCATCAGCACGGTGTCCTTGCGCCTCACTGCCGTGTCGAGCACCTTTTCGGCAACAATCATTGCCGAGTCGTTCTTACCCTGCGCGTGCAGCATGTCGGCCTTGGCGCGCAATGTTTCGGTCTGTTTGTCGGTTGTGGCATACATGCCGGTACGGCACAATGCAAGCAGCAGTACAATCAGTGTGATGCTGCGTGTGATGGGACTGGTGTAGGTGTTCATAGGCTTGCGGTTTTTAGTTATGTGTCATTTTGTGGATATACCGGAAGTCAGAGGCAGGCAATTCATGTCCATGCCTAAACGCACTCAGTATCTTATAATATATCGAAAGGCGAGAGCAGATTCAATAGAAAGGCCTTATGGCTTTTCAATATTGATTTTGCCGAGCCGCATTTTATATTCTACAAATATAACGAGAAAATACGACATACAGACTAATACATGTAAAAAAGAGATAAAATTAAATCAATCCACAGAGCGGAATGATTTTTTATGTGTATTTTTGCGTTCGATATATGGTCAGATTTATCATAGTTCTGTCTTTCGGTCTGTTGTGTGCCATGCAGTGTGCGGCACAGAATACGGACGTGAGCGACGCCGACAAAGCCGGTGTGCTCGAGCCTATGGTGAAGGTGGGCAAGGTGCTCGACGAGGGAGGCGACAGCATACAGTATGTGGAGGTGGGCAATGTGTATGTCTATCCGGAGCCCGTGTTCAAGAACGCCAAGCAGCGCGCGGCCTACAACCGGCTTGCTTCCAACGTGAAGAAGGTGCTGCCCATAGCCAAGGAAGTGAACAGAATCATCATCGAGACATACGAATATCTGCAGACGCTGCCCGACAAGAAGGCGCGCGACGCCCACATGAAGCTGGTGGAGAAGAGCATACGCAAGGAATACACGCCGCGCATGAAGAAGCTGTCCTATCAGCAGGGCAAGCTGCTCATAAAGCTTGTCTATCGTGAGTGCAACTCGTCGTCGTATCAGCTCATACAGGCTTTCCTCGGTCCGATACGTGCCGGATTCTATCAGGCCTTCGCTTCGTTGTTCGGCGCGAGCCTCACCAAGAAATACGACCCCAACGGCATCGACCGTCTTACCGAGCGCGTTGTGCTGATGGTGGAGTCGGGACAGATATAGCCGTGACGTGAGAGTGGGGCGCGGCTGTGGTGCTCATTGTCCTTCGTTATGCCGCGACCGGTATGCCATTATGCCCTTCGTGCCGCGCCAGTTTCTGCAAATTGTTTTTAACATCCGTTATCTTTTCGCTCTCCGCATTTAACATTTCATTTTTCTCATTCCAGAAAAACGCAGACCGCCAATGACCCCTTTATCACCCCGTTCCGTCTTTTAAACGAAGCCGTTTTTAACATATCGTTTTGCGATATTGCCCATTTCAGGGTGCGATAAAGCCCATTTCAGAGCACGATATAGCCTTTATCGGCACCCGAAAGAGCCCATTTCGGAGTGCGAAATAGGCTTTATTGCAAGACGGGAAAATATCAGTCGGAATATGATATTTAGTAAATAATTGATTATCAATGTATTATAAAAATCCTGAAATTTCGCGTTTTTTCGCGCCAAACAGCTCTCGCTACGCTCCGACGCGATTTTTCAGAGGTTTTCGCCGCGAATATTTAACATCTCCTACTCCGATTTTTGGTTTTTTATATAATAGGGAAGAGAATATAATATTATGTTTTCATTATGATATAATGTTATGTTTTTTTATTGTGTGCAGGTTTTGATTAGTTTAAAAAATATCTATAACACTATATTGTGTGCAGGTTATTATAATGTTTATTGTTATTGATGATGTAATATTGTTTCGTTGCTTAATGCAAATTTTTGTTAAAAGGGAAAGACACTCTTGCATTCGCTTGCGCCAGGTTATAATTTTGCGGCATCAGTTGAGAACAACAGATGAAGGATGACGAAAAACACGGTACCTTAGTAATCTTGCATTGATAGTTGGTATTTTCTGAAAAACACAAATTTAAGTTTAATATGGGAAAAATAGTACAAACACTTTGGACGGGACAAAAGTGTCTTGTCGAAAACAGCTTCGGATGGCTGGAACCGCAATATCATCTAATGGCTTGGGCACTGAGTTGCCTTATGTTGAAAGAGAATTATGAGAATGTAGAGTTTTATACAGACTCAGAAGGTGCGAAGGTGCTTATTGATCGTATCGGTCTGCCTTATACTGATGTCAAGATATGCTATGACAATCTGAATATACCTGAACCACATTGGGCATACTCAAAGATGCTTACATATTCTATGCAGGAAGAACCTTTTATACATGTGGATGGTGATATCTTCATCTCAAAAATGCTGGCTGTGGATATTGACAGTTCCGGACTTATAGCTCAGAACGAGGAGTACGGTACAGATTATTATAAGAATATAATGGATGGTTTGCATACAGTGGATATGAAAATGCCTGAATATCTTCATGCCGAACTTGCTAATCAGTCCATCGGGTCTTATAATGCCGGAGTTCTTGGCGGGTGTGATATAGATTTCATACAGCGTTATTGCGAGAATGCTTTCCGTATAATAAAGGATAACGGATTGGATGATGTGAATAGTGGAAGAATTAACGGTAACTATAATCTGATGTTTGAGCAGATATTGTTCTATGCAATGGTGAAGGTGGAGAATAAGAATGTTACGACATTGTTCGGAAGCAGATTGTGTGATAATGGCTACACCTACAATGATTTCTGTGATTTTCTGAACGTTGATCATACTCCGTTGCTGCATCTGCTTGGTGGACATAAACGCAATATGAAAGCCTGCCTGTTGCTTGCAAAGACATTGCTCGACAGATATCCTGATTATTTCTGGAGGATTGCGGATATTTTCGGAAACAGGCATCCGAGACTTTCCGGAAAGAAAATTTCTGATAATTCAGAACTGTCTGTGGAAACATGCATAGCAAGATACAGCGACTGGCTGGAAAAACAAAAAAGGAAATGGAACGAAATTCCGTTGGAAGTGTTGAAAAATCAGGATGAGAAATCTGCTCATTTTATTGATTTTTTCAATAGCAATGAAAAAGAACGGGGTGAATATATACTGGCGGTCAATCCTTATATGGAGATGTTCAGTATTCCGGCAGAATGGCCTGTGAAAGCAAGGCTGCTACTTATGGCTAAGCTTTACGAAAATGAAATAAATAACAAGCATGACATAGCCTGCGTACCGACACTTGTAAATGGCGGTTATCGTGAGACACCACTGAATGATATGTGTTTCAACATTCTGGCTATACTTCGTCAGGAACAATCTTTTTCTGAGTTGTGTGAGAGTATAAAGTCATGCGTGTCGGAAAGGTTAAGGACAGACAAAAAGTTAATCCGTGACAATATCATGGATGCGATGGAATTGCTTATGATCACAGGCGTTGTGTATGTGAAAAAGAAAAAGTGAGTACTTTATATGCCATAATGTATTAATTGTTTAACTAAGTTTAATTAAATCTTTAAAAATTATGAAAAAGAATTCAACTAATGAAGGTTTGAGACCTCTTGATAATGAGGCTCAGATGAGTACGAAACCAAGTGTAGAAGCTTTGGCAGGAGTGAGTGCATGTAGTGTAGGATGCGGTTGTGGTAGCGGTACCGGTGCCGGTACTGGACCGGATGACTGTATGTCTGAAGAATTTTATGAAACATTGTGTAGAAATGGAGCCCTAAAATCCAGAGTTTATGTTTGTGGATTGGGATGGAGAGATCCACAGCCTATTGGTTCTGGTTGTGCTTGTGGTAGTGGCTGCGATTGGGGATCTGGTTGCGATTGGGGATCTGGTTGCGATTGGGGATCTGGTTGCGATTGGGGCTGTGGAAGTTTTTCTGGTTCAAGTGGAAATACAGGTTCTGGCTCAGGTTCAGGTTCTGGTTCTGGCTGTGGTAGTTATCCTAAAAATCTGCAGAATGCAATAAATTATCTGACAAATAATGCAGAGTCCCATTCTCTTGGAAAATGTGCAACATATGTTAGATTAGCATTGAATGCAGGAGGAATAATTACATCATCATATCCAAATAGTGCTTATGAGTACGTTAATTATCTTCCGTCATGGGGATTTAATAAGGTAGATAAATCTAATTATGTACCTATGGCTGGTGATATTGTTGTCCATGATAAAACAGATGGTCATAAATATGGTCATATAGCTATGTACAATGGTAAGGTTTGGATATCTGATTTTGTACAATCAGATATGTTCGGAGGATCAGCTTACCGTAAGAGCAACAAATACACTTTATTTAGAAAGAGTAATTGGTAATATTCTATATTCCGTTATTGGCATTATATGCTAATAACGGAATATTGTATTAGATATATTAGAAGATAAATGTAATAAAGGCTATGTATCTAATCAACGTAAAAGTATGCTTTATATATCTAATGTTTCTAAAAATATTTTGCTTTATTCATAATAATATACCATATTTGTAATAAATTTATTAACATTTATAAATTAATAATATGAGAAAAGCGTTATTGTTCATCGCAATGTGCACTGTGTTTGCATGTTGCGGCAAGGTATCGGTCGACGACAAGAGCGATGCTTTTATCAGAGATTTTTATGCCGGGTATCTGAAAGCCCAGGACATGCGGTTTGAGCCCGGTGTGTCGAAGGATGACGCCGGTAAGGCTTTGGACAGTTTCCTCCGGCAGAATCTGACAGACGGTATGAGAGATTATTACGCCCGATACTACGCGGTGGATTCTCTCGGCGAATCGATTTGTTGCGACTGTGACCTGTTCACGCAGGTGCAGGACGACGGAGGCATGGACGTATCGTCTATGCTGATAGAGGAAAAGGAGAAAAACTGGTACTCGATGACCCATGTTTGGCGCGATAACGGGAAGTTCAGAGGCGGTACGTTCGTGTTGCTGAAGCTGGCGGAGGTGAACGGTGAGCTGAAGGTTGACTCTGTTGTGTCTTACTGCAACAGTTGTGTCGAGAAGTTGCAGGTGTATGAGCCGGGCAATGGCGTTAAGGCGCCCGAATTCAAGGGCGGCAGGACAGCGTTGGCAGACTACGTGGCAAAGGCCGGCATGCTGCACAAGTGGCGTCTGGCCGAAGGCGGTAAGGGCGACGCTGTGGTCAGGATTACAGTGAACAACCACGGTTGGGTGGAGAGTGCGACCACGACCGAAGGACTCGCGAAAGACGAGGAGTTCGATGTCGAGCGTCTCATGAAGAACATGCCGAGGTGGACACCGGGCAGCAAGAACGGCGAAGCGGTGTGCGTGAGGCTGACGCTGGCGTTGGACCGTGCCGAATGACGTGCCGTGGCAGTGATGAATAAAACAAGGCGGACAGCTCTGTGCTGCCCGCCTTTTATCGTTCATGCGCTTTCCGGTTGTTGTTTCCGGCGCAATAGGTCTTGTTCCCCATTGATTATGTTTGTCGTCTGCCTGGATGTCGCATGGTGTCCGTGAGCCTTCCGGCAGGCGTCTTTGCTGCGGTCGCGGCGTTATTGTTCGCCGGTCTCGGTGTATATCACCTGAACCATCACCTGTCCCACGGCTTTCAGAGTGTTGATGTCTATGTGTTCCATGTCGTCGTACACGGTGTGCCATGTCGGGCCGAATGAACTCTGGGCGCAGTCGGGATAGTAAGGAATGATGTCGATGGTAGGTATTCCCGCCTTCTCGTTGAGTGGTACGTGGTCGTCAGTCACCATAGCTCCGTCCTCCATGGGGAAATAGTCGCCGTAGCCTATGCCGTGCGCGGCGTTCCATACCTTGGTCATTACGTCCTGTGCATACATCTTCGACACGCCTTCCTGATAGAATTTTGCGCCCTGTCCGCCCACCATGTCGAGCAGAATGCCGTAGAGCGGCTGGTAGCCTTCGGGCAGATGGGTCGCCCAGTATTGCGCTCCGAGGGCGTAGGTGTCTTCTTCAGACTTGTTCTCTTCCCATTCGGGCGTGCCCCAGTCTTCGGCGTCGAAGCACACGAAGTCTATTCCCAGACTGAGCGTGCTGTCGTTCTGGAGCAGTCGGGCCAGCTCGAGCATCACGCCCACGCCGCTCGCTCCGTCGTTGGCTCCCATCACAGGCTTGTGCCAGTTGTTCTTGTCGTAGTCGTTGTCAGCCCATGGGCGCGAGTCCCAGTGTGAGCAGATCACTATGCGTTTCTTGGCGTCGGGGTTGTAGCGTGCTATGATGTTGCACGACTTCAGTGTCGTTCCGTCGTAGCCTTTGAGGTCGGCGCGCTGGCGCTCCACCTTCATTCCGTATTTCTCAAACTGATTTACGATCCATTTCTCGCAGCGGTCGTGTGCCTCGCTGTTCATTGTCCGCGGTCCGAACGAGCACTGCATGGCCACGAAGTTGAATGCCGAGTCGGCGTTGAATTGCGGTCCTGCGAGTGCCACCGTGTCGGTCTGGGCCTCGTCGGCCGACTTTTTCGTGCTCTTGCAAGAGGCGCACGATGAAGCGGTGATGATGATGGCGGCAGTTATTGCCAGTGTGAAGTAAATGCGTTTCATTGTGAATTATTTGTTATGTGTCACCGTCCGGCCGTCAGACAGCCAGTCGGTGGGTTGTTCATGCGGTTGTGGTGGCCATGGCTTTTATCTCGTTCATCACTCTGAGCCAGTTGCCGCCCCATATCCGTGCGATGTCCTGCTGTGAGTATCTGCGGCGCAGCAGCATGCGCGTGAAGTTGATTATCTCGCTGCTGTCGGCCATTCCGTTCACTCCGCCGTCGCCGTCGAAGTCGGTGCCTATGCCCACATGGTCTATTCCCATTATGCTTATGGCGTGCTCCAGATGGTCCAGAACGTCGAGTATTGACGCCTCGCCTGCGGTGCGCAGGAAGCCGTGGTAGAGCGTGATGTGCGCCACACCACCCTTTGCTGCGAGCGCGCGCAGCTGGTCGTCGGTGAGATTGCGCGGCACGTCGCACAGCGCGCGGCAGTTGGCGTGAGAGCATACTATCGGCGCGCGGCTTATGGAGAGCGCGTCGTAGAACGATTTCTCGCCGGCGTGGCTCATGTCAACCATTATGCCGAGGTCGTTCATCCGGTGTATCACGTCTGCTCCGAAGGCGCTCACTCCGCCGTTAGTGGCCTTGCTGCGGCGTGCGCTGTCGCAGATGGCATTGTCGCCGTTGTGGCACAGAGTGATGTATACTATGCCGCGGCGGGCGAAGTGGTTGATGTTGTCGAGGTTGTCCTCAATGGCCAGACCGTTCTCTATGCCGAGCATTATGGACTTGCGTCCGTCGCGCTTGTTGGCATACAGGTCGTCGGGTGTGCGGGCTATAGATATGTAGTCGGCGTTGCGTGCCGCGATGTCTTCTATCTTGTCGAAGATGAGGTCGGCGTAAGCCTTGGGACTCTCTGTGCCGAACTGCGACACCTCGGCAAAGCTCTGACCATCGCCGGGCTGCGGAAGATAAGCCACCATGGTCACTGCGTCCTGGCGTCCGTCGTCCATCTTGTGCAGATCTACGAGTATGCGCGGGTCGCGTTCCTCGAAGCGTATGCCTTGCGAGAAGAACATCGGAGTGTCGCAATGGGTGTCGAGGGTGAGCGTGGTGGCGTGAGTGCGTTTTGCCTCGCCGAACAGTCGCGCTTCGTCAACGAGCCATTTGAACAGCGGCAAACCCTCTTCGCCCAACCATTCGGGATGCCACTGGACACCGATCATCGGCTTGTGCTCGGTGCTCTCCATGGCTTCGGGCGTGCCGTCGGGCGCAGTCGCCACGATGCGCATGCCTTTGCCGGGCGACGCTACTGCCTGATGGTGGAAGGAGTTGACAAACAGCGAGTCGGTGCCGAATATGCCGTAAAGGAGTGAGTCCTTGGCTATCGTCACGCTGTGAGTGGGCTCCGAGCGGTCGGAGTCCTGCGAATGTTTCAGTATGTTCGGCTTATTGGATATGTCCTGACACACCTCGCCGTCCATGGCAATGGCCATGGTCTGTATGCCGCGGCATATTCCCAGAATAGGCATCTGGCGGTTGTATGCCAGTCGGGTGGCGAGAAGCTCGGGCAGGTCGCGCTTGGGATTGATGTGTTGCAGTCCGGGAATGGGCTGCTGTCCGCTCCAGAGCGGATTGTAGTCGGCGCCTCCTGTGAGTAGCAGCGCATCGATGTTGTCGAGCGTGTTTATTATCACTTCGTGGTCGGCCACCGGCGGAATGAGCACCGGCACGCCGCCGGCATCTACTATCTGAGTGTAATATCTGTCGAGCAGCGCAATGCTTCCGTCAACGAAATTGGCCGTGAGTCCTATCATCGGCTTGCGTCGCGCTTCGGGATAGACAGAATAAATTTTTTTTGTTATCGCGTTGAGATCAAACGATTTCATTTCTTGCGAGAAGAATTTTGCATGCAGGAAAGATAAAAGTATGTTCAAGCCTGCGGGTCACTGATGTCTCCTGCATTGTCGGTATGTCCCGCAGGCGTGTGTATTATTCTTCGATGTGTACCGGTATTTCTCTCTTTATGCTTTGCTCGAGAGAAATAAGTGTTTCGGTGGAAACGACTCCCGGAATGGTCTGCATCTGGTTGTTGAGCAGGTCCATGAGCTGTTCGTTGTCGCGTGCATACAGCTTCACGAGCATGGTGTAAGGACCTGTGGTGAAGTGACATTCCACTATCTCGGGTATGTTGATAAGACGCTGTACGACATTCTTGTACATGCTTCCGCGTTCGAGGTTCAGTCCGACGTATGTGCATGTGGAATATCCGATGCTCTTAGGATTGACATCGAATCCGCTGCCTGTTATCACTCCGTCTTCTACGAGATGCTGCACGCGCTGGTGTATGGCTGCTCTTGAGACGCCACATTCGGCTGCAACGTCTTTGAAAGGTATTCGGGCATTCTTAGAAAGTATGCCAAGTATTTTCTTGTCAAGTTTGTCTATTTTTTCCATTTTAATCTGCTTTGATTTTACATAATGTTAGCAAATGTAGTTAATTTCGGTGATATGTGCAACAAAATGTGTGATAAAAATCTTTATATTTTAACAATGTGACATATTTCTCCGTATTAAAAAGACCCGGACACTGCATTTTTGTTGTAGCGTCCGGGTCTGTATAGGTGTGTCGGTGTGTGGCGCTTGCCACTTGTTTACCGTCTTATTTCTTTTTGATCACAGCCGGTTTCTTAGCCGTTGTCTTTGTTGTCGTGGCCTTGGTAGTCTTCGTACCGTTGGCTTTTGTGCCTTCGGCAGCCGGTTGAGTCTTCTCAATGCCTACGAGTTCCACGGTGAATATAAGCGTGGAGTAAGGCTTGATCTTGCCTGCCTGACGTGCTCCGTAACCCAGTTCCTGCGGTATGTAGAGCTCCCACTTACTTCCTACAGGCATCATTGTGAGTGCCTCGGTCCATCCCTTGATTACCTGGTCGGCTCTGAATGTGGTGGTGTCGGGCTTGCGTTTGTATGAGCTGTCGAACTCAGTACCGTCTATCAGCTTGCCTTCATATTTCACTTTCACCTTATCTGTAGCCTTCGGTTTCTCGCCTGTGCCTTCTGTTATCACTTTATATTGGAGTCCGCTCTCGGTTGTCTTCACGCCTTCTTTGGTGGCGTTGGTCTTGAGCCATGCCTCGTTCTCGCTCTTGTAGGCTTCCTCCTTGCGCTTCATCTCCACCTCGCTGATGTCGGTGTATTTCTTGGCAGCGTTCTTTGAGCTCATTATTGTGGTGTCGTTTTCCACTCCGTCGATGAATGCTGCGTTGAATACATCAGGGTTGATGGTGTATGATGTGCCCTCAAACTGTTTCTCGGTTGACGGCAGAATGCGCTCGTCCACCATGTGTGCTATCTGTGTTCCGGCGTTGCGAGCGACGTATTTCGGGTCGTCGAATTTGTTGGTAGCCTCCTTATAGCCCTCGATGAAATCCTTGATGTAGGCTGTATCGACACCGTATTGCTGCTGGAGGTAGGCTATCAGACCACGTGTGGCGGTCATTCCGGCAGCATAGCTGAGTGAGTCTGATGCTGACAGGAGCTTGATAGGCTCGGCCTTCTGTTCGGTATCGTCTTTCTTCTTTTTCTTTTCCTTTTTGTCTGGAGTAGCTCCGCAGACTGCTGTCGCCATCATTATCACGGCGAGCAATAAAATCTTTTTCATCTTAATATTAAAATGTTTATTTAGTTATAAGAATTATTGCTTCATTAAAAGGGCGGACTCTCTTTTTGAAAAGAAATGCCGCCCTGTTATTTTTTTCAGTCTATGAACTTGTCTGAATTATTTGTTTTTCGGATCAACCTCGAGAAGCTCGATCTTGAAAATCAAAGCTGAGAAAGGTTTGATCTGTGCCTGCTCGCGGTCGCCGTAAGCAAGGTCCTGAGGAATGTAAACTTCCCATACAGATCCGGCAGGCATGCGTGTGAGTGCCTCGGTCCATCCTCTGATTACCTGGTTGGCGCGCATTGTCACAGGACTGTTTCTCTTGTAAGAGCTGTCGAATACTGTTCCGTCGATGAGTTTGCCCTCATATTGAACCTTTACGAGTGATGTGTCTTTAGGAATAGGACCGTTGCCTTCCTTTATCACTTTGTACTGGAGACCTGAAGGCAGAGTCTTTACGCCTGCTTTCTTCTTGTTTGCCTCGAGCCATTTCTCGCAAGCCTTCTTGTTGCTGCTGTACTGCTCGGCTACTGCTTTGCTTCTTATCTGAATCATCTTCATCTGAGCAACCTGCTGAGCCTGCTCAGGTGTCATAAGTCCTTTCTTGCCTGTTGCACCTGTGATGAATCCTGCGAGGAGGTTCTTCATAGAGATGCTCTTTGTAGAATCGCTGCCGAAGATTTCGCGGTTGATTCCCTTAACCATTCTGTTTGAAATCTGCTGGCCGATGTTGATACCTGCGTAGTAGGCTGCCTTCTTCTTGTCGTCGCCGGCGTTAGCACCGTCTTTCAGACCTTTAACGAAAGCGTCCATGTAGGTAGTGTCTATTTCCATCTGTGCGAGGTATTCCTTCAGTCCCTGCGACTGTGCCATACCCATAGCATAGCTCATTGTGTCCACATCGCTCTTCAGATTTGGTTTCGATGCAGAGTCGCCGCATGAAGTCATGAATCCTGCGGCTGTGATAGCCATTGCGGCTACGATTGTAATTTTTTTCATTTTCTTGTTTATCGTTATTCTGTTTTTCTCTTGTTTATGCATTAAATCACCTCGATGAGCTCAACGTCGAATACGAGAGCTGCAAACGGAGGTATTGACGCGCCTGCTCCGTGCTCGCCGTAACCCAGCTGGTAAGGTATGAAGAATCTGTATTTTGCACCTTCCTGCATGAGTTGCAGTCCTTCGGTCCATCCTGCGATGACACCGTTGAGCGGGAATGTGGCAGGTTCGCCGCGCTGTATGGAGCTGTCAAAGAGCGTACCGTCGATGAGCATGCCCTCGTAGTGGCACTTCACTTTGTCGGTGGCTTTCGGTTTGCGGCCGTTACCTTCTTTTATTACCTGGTATTGCAGTCCGCTGGGCAGTGTAACCACGCCTTCCTTCTTGGCGTTCTCGGCCAGATATTTCTCGCCTTTCTCCTTTGTGTCTTTGAACTTCTCGGCAGCAGCGGCGCGCTGTTTTGCCTCCTGTTTCTCGAAGAAGTCTTTTACGAGAGTCTGTGCTTCGGCATCGCTTACTGCCGGTTCTTTGCCAGCGAGAATGTCTTTTATTGCCTGTGCGAAATCGTCGATGTTCAGACTGTCAGCTCCCATCTGTGACAGTTGGCGGCCTATGCCGAGCCCCAGGGCGTAACTCACTTTATCCATATAGTGTCAGAATGTTGTTTTATATATAAAATATGTTTATCTTTTCAAGTGCGCAAAGTTACATATTTTATCTGACAGCTTTGCTATAATTCTGCAAAAATTACTATTTTTGTGGATAATTAGCTATTCGCGACGGGTCTTTTAATAATAGTGTGCTTCCGGCTTGTCACGTAGTGTGGAGCCGTATGGCGCAGACGCATCGGCCGCGGAGAGCTGACAGACAGTCATAAAAGTGTTGTTACAATGAAGAAGATAGTGTTTCTTACAGGTGCGGGAATGTCTGTGGAAAGCGGATTCAAGACGTTCCGCGGCAGCGACGGACTATGGGAGAATTATCCTGTGGAGCAGGTTGCGTCGCACGAAGGATGGGAGGCCGACCCTGAGCTGGTCACCAATTTTTATAATATGATGCGCAAGAAGCTGTATTCGGCGCAGCCTAACGAGGGCCACAAGCTCATTCACGAACTGGAGAAGAAGTATGACGTCACGGTGATAACGCAGAATGTGGATAATCTGCACGAGCGTGCCGGATCGTCGAAGGTGATACACCTGCACGGCGAACTCACCAAGGTGTGCTCGAGTCGCAATCCCGATGACCCGCGCTATCAGGTGGTGCTCGGCCCTGACAACTGCGAGGTGAAGCCCGGAACGCTTGCCGGCGACGGTTCGCTGCTGCGTCCGTTCATAGTGTTCTTCGGCGAGGCGGTGCCGATGATATCCGTCGCTGCCGAATATGCGTCCCAAGCCGATGTGTTCGTCATCGTGGGCACATCGCTCAATGTCTATCCCGCTGCCGGACTGGTGCAGTATGTCCGTAGGGGAGTTCCTGTTTACATAATCGACCCCGAGCCTGTCATGGCGTCCGGACGCCGCGACGTAACCCACATAGCCAAGGGTGCGAGCGAGGGTATGAAGGAGCTGTGCGGTCTGCTCGATGCTGAATAACGCAGGGTGGCTGTCCGTTTCTTATTCGAACAGCCACTCACGTCTGTATCCTTTGCCCGGCTCTTCGCAACGCAGATACATGTCGGACATATTTATCGTAATCTTTCCGAAATGATTTATTATGTTCAGACCGATGCATCCGTCTTCGGCCTGTTCGTTGCCGCCTACAGACGAACTGCCGGCTGCTATCATCTCGCCTGTGTGCAGGTCGATGCCCGTCTCCACGTTCACAGAGTCCATTTCGACCGTCGCGCCGCCCACTTTCAGACTTATTGACGGCAGAATGTAGCTGTGCTGCATCTCCACTCCGCCCACTCCTGCCTTGCGCAACGAGTCGGCCACGCCCGTGGCTTTCACCTCATCCTCGTGCGCCCTGTACCAGCGGCTGTTCATCGACGTGTAATAATCGCCCGTGTCGAAGAGCATGAAAAGCGGTTTTCCCTCTCCGTCTTCTATCCTTACGGTCATGTTGCGCGAGTCTTTCATCATCATGTTCGGTTCGTCAGCATTGCGTGGCGTAGGCTTTTCAGGCACGGTGATGACACGCTTTCCGCAGTCTATCTGCATCTCCTTCATGGCGTTTAGCATGGGTACGCCTATTGTCAGCGGCCATCCCCGTTCCATCACTCTGTCGGCCTCGCTGTTACCAGTCCTTATATCCACCACTACAAACGGCACGTTTGCCCACGCCATATTGCGCCCTATGCGCAGTGTGTCGGCTATGGCTATGCGTCCGGTCTGCACGCCCAGCCCCATCATCTTCATCCCGGCGTCTATGTAGCGCAGCCCCAACCGCTCGGCCTCTTCGGGCGGAACGATGTTCACTCCGGCTCCTGTGTCAATGGCTATGGCTGTAGGCCTGCCGTTCACGCTGCCTGTCACCGTCAGGAAACCGCCCCGGCGATAACCGTGCAGCCGCTCGTCTATGTAGAACGAAGCACTGTATGTGCCCGGCTTGTGCAGCTGGCGGCACAACGGAGCCTCGGCGGCATAGGCATGGTAGATGCCAGCTTCGGTCGTGATGCTCTTCAGAAGTGATGTGTCGGCCGCCGGGTTTTGCACGGCGAGAGCCCTTATCTGCGACGCCATGTCGTCCATGAACTTTGCCGCCTCGGCATATTTGCCGGAGTAGGCGAGGTCGCGGCCCATGAGGAAAGCCATGCTCAGCGAGCTCTGAGTGCCCAACTCTGCCTGGTTGTCCTGCAACAGCGAGTCTATGTACAGGCATGCTTCTGCCGGGCGGTTGAAGTAGTGGGCCGTCAGAGCCGACGCCAGCCGTCGCATGAAAGGCGACAGTTGCGAGGCCTCCGGCGTGCGCATCATCCGTTCAAGCTCGAAATATCTCGAACCGTTCATCATCTCTCCCGCGCGCCGGTCGGCGTCCTGCGCTGTTACTGCGCATGCCACACACATTATTATATATATCAGTATCAGTTTCTTTCTCATTCCTTATATATAGTGTTTACCTGTCGTTCATGTACTATGCGGCGCTGTTTTCTGTGATGCCGGGCGCCGTCCGGGCAGACATTCCGCCGTGTATGGAGCACCGGCGTCGTGTGGTGCCAACTCTCAGTCCCACACCATGTCGAACTGGTCGCACTCGCCCGTGCGGTGTGCGAGGTGCTTGGTCGATGGCGATATGCCGAACAGCGGCGAGTATGTCTTCACCTTTATAGTCTTGCCGTCGGGCATGAACTCCAGTATTCTGAGCCATCCGTCGCCTCCGTTGCCTTCCCATCCTCCGCCGAGGGTCTGCACGTTGAACATCATCTGGTGCACCTGTTTGCCTGCCGAGTTCTTATCCTTGCGGTAAGCCACGTTGTCCTCAAACGCGCCCGGCTTGCCGGTATGGCCGCACATCACCAGTCTGATGTTCTTGCACGGGAACACCAGTTTGTCCCATACGTCCTGTCCGTAGTTGCGCGGCTGTATCTTGTAGTCCTCGTTCTCGGTGCGTTCGGCGGTGCGTTCCCACAGGAACGAGTGGAGCAGAAGCATTATCTTGTGGTCCTTATACTTGTTGTCGGCAAGGTCTTTCGCCCATTTCAGCACCTCGTCGCGTGGTGCCCATTCCACTGCTATCACGAGCATCTTGCCCCACGTCTTGTCTTTGAACTCGTAGGCAGCGTTCTCGAGCGACACTTTTCCCTCGCGGTTGGGGAATGCGCTCACCACACACTCAGCCCATTTGCTGTTGCGTTCGAACGGGAAATACTCCGGAAAGTGTGTGAAACCTTCGTCACCCCTCACATATCCGTATTCGTGGTTGCCCGTCGATATGATGTAAGGCACCTTGTTGTCGAGGCGCGCCATGCAGTGCGACGCCCATTCCCACATCTGCTTGCTGGTCTGGTTGAGCATCTTGCGGTTTCTCACTATGTTCTCGTTCTGTTCCACCAGGTCGCCCGTACACAGCACCGCCTTGATGTGCAGACTGTCTATGTTGTCGGCACACCATGCCGTGGTGAGTTCGAAAATTGGTTGGTTGATGTCATATTTCACGTATCCCTGCGGGTCGCCGAGCAGGATCATCGAGAACGAATTGGGGTCGGTCAGATGTTGTTGATCGGCTCTGTCCTGCGCGTTGGCAGTGAGAGCGCAAAGCATTGTTGCTGTCGCAACTATCAGGTTCTTTATTTTCATGACATGATGGTTTTATGTTTCGTAAAAAATTTATACAAAAATACGAAATATGAGCATAACGACAAAACAAACATGACAGCAAAGCCTCGTGTTTTTGTTTTTTTTAATTATGCGGTGAAATTGAGGTCTTGCGTGCATTGTTGTCCTGAAATTCCCCTGCGTATATATTTCCCGGTGCGAGAAAGTCGAGAATATTTTGATTCAATCTTCGTCCCGATGACTGTCCGGGGTGGTTCACAATAATTAATGCTTATGGTGGAAAAATTTACCAAAAATGCACGCTGATATATTAAAAATACTTTAATTCAAGTTAAAAAATATTGCGGGGGGGGGATTATATATATGATATATAAATTACTAATTTTGTGGAAGAAAAGAATAACCAGCGAGAAGTTTGGTATATTTAAGTGTGATATTCTTATTATGCTAATATAATTATTGTCTGTTCATTGTATTTGCAAGCATGATACATGCTTTATTAATAACCTGTACGGATAAGAGACAGAACGCTATGGAATTTTGGTATTAACGCAATAAATAACAATGAGAAAGAGAAATTATGTAGTTCCGTGCACGGAGGTTGTGTGCGTAGAGTATGAAGGCGATATCCTGAATGCTTCGTCTGCTGCATTTGGTGATGAAGTCGGAGAAATCGACTATGGAACAGGTGTGCCTCCTATCGGAGGATTTACACCAGACGGTGGAGGAGAGACTGAAGTTGTTACAGACGGTGGCGCATCAGGCGTACGCAGAAGAAATGTCTGGGATAATAATCTTTAAAATGGAAAGGATGTTAAGTATGAGAAAGATTTTATTGTTTTCTATGATGGTTGTCTTCATGACAACATTCTTTGTGAACAAAACTTTTGCTCAGTATGGCAATGAACAGGAGATAGAATGGGTGAACTATGCTATCGATATAACAACTGCAACAAAAGAGAATTATCCGGAAGGTTTCTATCTCTGCCATATTCAGCGAGCTGCTGAAGGTTCCGGTACAGAGTTGGGATATACTTATGATTTCGTGACTGCCGGCGGACTGTATGGTACACATGCTGTATTAGGCAACAGAGGTATGTTGTTTTATGTGGAACTGGACAATGGAAACTATAAGTTCAAAAGTGTGATGCAGAATCCTAATCCAGACAATGGACAATATCTTGGTTCAGGCAGTAATAATGGTCTGTTTTTAGATCAGAATGGGACTTTCGAGGTAACACCGACCGATGCTATTGGTACTGTTAAAGACCATCCAATATATAGTATAGCAGGAATGGGTGTCAGTGGTGATCAGTTGGTAACATCAAACAGCGCCTATTGGCTGATTATTCCACGTAAGTCATTCAGAGACGTTCTCCTTGGCGTAACGGGACAGACCAATATCGAAGTGAGCGGTCTGTTCAACAACACCCGTTTCCAGAGACATATTCCGGTGTCGTATTCATGGCAGTGGTATGACTATGACAATGGTTCGGTAGGTGGTCCGATTCAAGAAGAAAGCTTCAAGAGTGAAACAAATTGGAATGTCTGGCCTGAAGGTCAATTACTGTTATCACATAGCGGAATAGACAGCAAAGGTGCTTATCGTGGAATTTCTCCTTATATAGGAAACTCTGGCAATTATCCTAATCCAAGTCATAGCATATGGGATGGAGGATCTTCGTATCTTGCGGATAAAGGTCAGTACGGCGGAGCAGAAATGCGTGATCCTATTGTAATGCGTCAGACTGTCGACAATTTGAAACCGGGAACCTACGTCATAACAGCAGAGGCTTTTGTCTCTAATGAGTCTGACGGTGGTGCGAAAGCTATTACGTCATCCGATCCTGTGGCATATCTGTTTGCTTCCGGAACAAATGGTGTCTCAGAAGGAGCTATCATACAGCAGCTTTCTCAGACTGAACAGACTACTTTCAATGATATGATATCTGCTCACCGGGATGATTATTTTGCAGGACGTAATATTTTTGAAGGTTATCAGCCTGATTATACAGAATATTTCCGTCGCAATGTTCCGGCAAGTGAATTTCTTGCAATCCCTGAAATCGGTACGAAGTATCTTGTGACAGTAGCTGTAACTGTGACAGAATCAGCGGTAGGCAAAAATGACGGAACACTTACTCTTGGTGTTGCAAAGGTATCTAGAGAAGGACGTGCGTATGTGGATAATGTAAGAGTATTCTATTCCGGTTCCAACGAGTTCGGCCTCAATGCTTATAGTACCAAGAACGGTAAGATGACATCTGCAAATCTTGGAGGTATTGATGAGAACAAGTATGAGTTTAACCGTCGATTCAATCTTTCGCGCGACTTCGGAGAAGTTTCCGGTACAACTGTTACAGATCCGAAGTGGGAGGCATTGGTTATGCCGGTGAACCTCACAAAGACACAAGTTCTTGCTACATTCGGCGACAATGCAGAGCTTTGCGAGCTTGAGGGACTCATAAATGACGGTTACCGTATACAGTTCAATCCTGTTCCTCTGAAAGAAGGCAGCGGTAGCGATATTGCCATCTATGCAGGAGAATGTTATGCCGTTAAGGTAACAGATGCTCCCGGTGTAGCACGCAATGAGCCTTATCAGTTTAATGTGTACAGCAAGGACGCAGGCATCAACGGTATTATCAAATATAGCGGTCCGATATATCAGTTTGAAGGTGTGACACGTGCAAACACGCTTACAGACCTGCTCACTGGAGAAGAAGAAACTCCGAAGTACGAAGCCGGAAAGGTTACCAAGACATACAAGACCGGCATGGGCGGAGGCCATGACCTGTTGTTCACCGGATATTTCTACAGACCGGAAAGCGTTCCTGCGCTCAGCTATGTGCTCAGCGCCGGCAAGGTTTACTATCTGAACAGCACATGGAACGGACTTATCGGAACTATGTGGACACTCCAGGAGGTTGATGCTTTAGGCAATGTTGTGAAGAGCACGAATGTCTCTGTTGACTTCGGTGGTGGACAGACCAACGGCATTGAGAACATTGAGAGCGAAGATGCTCCGGCTGCTTCTGCTACAGGCGTTTACAATCTCAACGGCCAGAAAGTATCCGACGGCAACTCTACAGACAATCTGCCTAAGGGCATATACATTGTCAACGGACGCAAAATGGTAGTAAGATAGTAATATTTAGTAGTTAGCTTCTGTTTATAAAATTTACCTGTAGTCCGGTGAACGCAGTCGATTGCGCTCACCGGGCTTTTTTCTTCTCCCGCCTCTACATCTTTATTATGCCGCAGTCGTGTCGGTTGTGTCCGTCACTTCTGTAGCTCACGTGCAGCCAGTATATGCCGCTCTTCGCCTTGTTCTCGAACAGCAGCTGGTCGAAAGGCAGGTTGTCGCGTATGTATTCATACATCTTCATTCCCCCGCTCCTTCCTGACACGTTGATGTCGGCGGCCTCTCCGCGCAGGTGTTGCGAGCCGGCGGCGCCTCCTACCTTCGTGTTCAGCTCCTCGCATCGGTATCCGCTGGTTATCCTTATCACCCCGAAGCGTCGCCGCAGAGGCTCGAGCACGTTCTCGCAGAGCTCCCTCAGGCGTTCCACATGTTCCTCTTTCGGAGTGTTGTCGATGTTGTGTCTTACGGCTGTGCCCGACCTCACGAACTCCTCGAGTGTGAAGTGCGGGCTCAGGTTTTGGTTAAGATCGATTGTGTTCATGTCTTTCATTTGTGTTTTTTTTTGATAAACGATTATTAAGATGTCAGTGTTTTTCCATGTGTGAGAGACGTTCCTACTGTGCGCGGCTTATCTCCGCGTCGGTGGGCCGCGCCATTCCCGCCACGAAGTGCAGCCAGCAGAAGCGTTCCAGATAAGCCCGTTGCCTTATTCCCTTGCGCGCCATTGCCTTTGCCGCCACCTTATACGGGTTTGCCGGCAGGTGCACGCGAAGCCTCGAGCAGATGGTCTTTGCCAGTTCCGACATTGACGCCGGGCTGCCGTCGGAGTGTCTCACCACGCACCCCCTGTAGGCAATGTACGTCAGTTCCATCAGGTCTGCCAGCGTTCCCTTCCATCTTATGCCGCCCTTTCCGCTCTCGTCCATCAGTCTGACAAACGCCTCTTCCATCATTCTCCGTCCCTCGTCGCGTTGCTCGCGTGTGGGCTCTGCGCATCCGTCTGCCGCGACATGCGGCGACAGCTCTGTTTTCAGATGTTCCATAGTCATACCTTATTATATATGTTAAGTGTTTTTCCGGCCGTGTCTTCATGTCTTCCGACACACCGTTTTTACATCGGCAAAAGTAATACATAGCGTGGAAGTAACATTTCCAATTTTTTGATGCCGCGTTAATTTAGGCTAAATCACCCTGCCTCTACCCCCTGTTTGCCCCGCCAAAGCACTTTTATCGACACATCAGCGGGGCGAAACGGCGCCCGCATCTCAAAATCACGGTAACCCGTTATGCGTGGTATGGCTTAAAATGTTTTCTTTGTTCCATACATATAAAGCCGGCCGTGCCACCGTGTCACGATGCCCCATGCAGACGTTGCAGCGCCGGCCTGTATGGCTTAAACCAACAATACATAAAAACATAAACGCTATGAAAAAGTTCAGATCATTGTTTCCCATGATGACGACAGCGTCTTTCGCTGTCATGATGTTCGCCGCCTGCAGCGACGACAGCGGCACCGTGCCGCCTCCCGATCCCGTTCCGCCTGTGGGCGACGCGGTTGAGCTGGCCGCCGACGGTGCGCAGCAGACCATCTCCATACCTGTTGACGAGCCGTGGGAAGCCACCTCGTCTGCCGACTGGCTGCAACTCTCGCAGATGGGCGGCAAGGGTGGTGAGAGCGTGCAGATAGTGGCTGCGCGCAACATTACGGGTGTTGCCCGCACCGGATACATACGTTTCGGCAGTGCCATGCGCAGCCGTGCCCATGCCCGTGCCGCAGCCGACTCTACGCAGATTGTGGTTCATCAGCCCGCAGGTGAGTCCGACGAGGCTCCCGGCGTTGTGCTCACGGCCGCGCGGTTTGAGAACGGCGGCATATACGTGGACATCTACAACGGCCGCGAATCCACCAGCACCATGCAGCAGCTCGCCTCTGAGAGTGCCGCGTTCCCCTTCACCGACCCCAACGCAACCGTGCCTTCAAAGGAGCCGATAGTATATATCAAGCAGGGCCAGACCTATACCGCGCATCCGTATGTGGTACTCGACGACAACGGAGTGGCTGAAGGCAAGTTCTCCATCGCCGGCGAACCGTCGGTAAATACCTTGCGCGTGAAGCAGAACATTGTGTTCCACGAGCTCGGCAACATGTCTAACCAAGGCTCTGCAAACATCCACTTCGTCAAGGACGGCACTATATATTACGGCGGCGGAATAATAGAACGCACGACGCTCGGCAACGTGAGCACCACGCCGTGCTACGAGTTCCGCTCGTACAACACGGTGACGGGTGAGGAGAAAACCTACGCCGACATACCCGAGGACGGTGCCGGCGCCATCTGGGACGGCATACCGCTGATAGTGGGCCCGAGCGGCATCTACTCGCTTGCCGGCAACAACTGGCACACCGTAGCCCTGCGCTCGGCTGCTCCTCTCGCCGCTTCGGTAGAGGGCAACGACCTGTATGTGGTGACGGCTACCGACATCGAGGCATACACACTGGCCTACGACGGCGAGGGCAACGTTACCGCCACGCCAGGCGCGACAACCGCTCACGGACAGTATTTCGCCGAACTGAAGGTTACATCCGACGGCAACGGCACAACATGGCTGCTGGACGACCTTTTCCATCGTGCCCACTCGCTGAGCGGCGGCACGCTGCACACCACCAACTGCACGCCCACCGACTCGCTGAGCAACGAATTCTCGTTCATCGGTGTCGTTGGAAATCAGATATACGCCATGGACAGCGGCGCCGTGACGCGCTATGCTCCGGGCATCGGCAGTCCCGACCCGCTGCGCATGTTGGGATCGTTCGAGTGGTATGGAGCGGTGGAGTGTGTTGAAGGAAAACTCTACAACTTCGGCGGCACGACGCAGTATCGCGGCACCCACACGGCTTCGAAGGCTCTCCGCCGTTTCAGTCCTGACGACTATGTGCCCGTGTCTGTCGTCATCCTGCCCGAATGACGCGCTGCCGCGAAGCTTACATCCTAAAAACAGTCTTTTTACCGTGTTTAAGTAAATATTTAGCTATGGAGAAACAAAACGGCCTTTCCCGGGATACGGGGAGGGCTTTTTTGTGGATTGAAACGGGGAGGATTGAGGGGGAGAAGGGGACGTTTCGCAGCGTTGGGAAGTATATATTAACGTCGTAATTTCGACAAATTATGAATGTCTGTAAATTATAATCGTAACTATTATCGCTTGTATTTCTTTTATTTCCGGTAATATATGAATACAAAAAAAATCCGGTAAAGACTAAATTTACAGGCATTTACAATTCGATGCGGTCTAATGACCGATTTGGGTTTAATAATATCTTCTTATAATTCTTTGACCTCCTTTCCCGGATTCTTATTTTTATATAGGTAATCTCTTTATATTAAAATCTTCTATGGCTATATATCAATTTTGGCATAATAAAATAGTAACAATATTACAATTTAGCGGTCATTTGCTTTTCGTTTACAATAGATACACAATTAGTTGGGAGAAAGTGCACTTTATACTTCTTATATAATTTTTTGTATTCTGTTGCATCGTCAAAAATGGTTTGGTTAAATGCCACCTTATTTCTTCTGGGAAACGATATCACACCATAAACACGTTGTTTTTCAATAATACCTTTATCTCTGAATATTTGCACAGTAGATATAATCTGAGTTTTTACTTTATTCTTATATTCAGATATGTTTTTCGACTTGCAGTCTTTTATCTCCACAAAAGCCATACCTATATCTTCTTTCTTACTTTCAGGAAATAATACACACTCGCAATGTGATATATCATTTTCTTCATTATCTTTAAACTGATGATCATCAAAGATATTACATATAACTGACAATTCCGAAGAATTTTCAAAAACCAGGCTGTCCATATCTTTATCACTATCCGGAGCCTGCGGTATGTTCTCATGAAATTCCACTTTTCTATTGCTGCTTGTTCTTTCAGTAAAATCAGCAATATACAGTTTAGGTGCTCTACTACTACAAAAGACTGATTGTTGGTAAACGGCTTGTATTTTATTTTTCATCTTCGTAGTAATTTAAAAGTTCCAAATATTCTTCCGAATTCTTCTTATATGCTTTATTTAAGTAATTGTCCTCGATTATACCATCTTCATCATGTATACTGCGGAGAGTGCCATTATCCAATTCAAAAATAGACACCAATTTCGGATCAATCCATGCCGAATGAGATGCGAAGTCAGAAACTTTATCTTCCGGAATATTATCTCTTACCAGTCCTCCCATTATACAGTTATTAATGGCAAATAATATATATGGACTATGCGTAGTTATAATAGCAGCATGCTTTTTATCGTTCTGCATGATTCCTAACAGCCAATAAATAAATTCCTGTTGCGTATCAGGAAAGAGATTTTGTTCAGGCTCTTCTATAAACAACTGAGTATAATGATAATTAAACAACTGCTCCATAATGTGGACAGCATTATATATATTATGGGACAAATCTTTCGGTGACAAATCTGAAAGTTTGTTTATCGGCTTTACATCATAACATTCAAGTAGTTTAAACAAGGAAATCAATATATTGGAATATTTTTTGAGGTTGCTGATATTTTCTCCATCATTAATTCTATTAGCTATCACAATCATTTTATTTGCGAAATCATTTTTCGCCATTTCTTTTGACGGAGACAAAGTCCTTTGCTTTTTATACAGATTTGACAGCATATATATTATAGTCTGGTACAATGGTAATACAGATTGAATACCACTTGACGCATTCGTAAGCAATAACTTTGATCCATTGTCAAATATATAATCCTTGTCATTAATGTTCTCATAGGAAACTTTTCTGCTGATAAGATTTGAAATATCAAGTTTCTTAATATCTTCTTTAGCTTCCAACCAGTCATAAGCAAAATATAGTAACACATTGTTTCCCTCATTATATTTGCTGAAATTAGGCACTCCGGTCACAAAGTTACGTTCCGAGGGGATATAGCATATTTTGGGATAAGAGAATACCATTTTATCATTTAACTTAATGGTGGTCTTCTTTGTACTATGAGTATATGTTATAGTCATTGCCTCTCCCTCATACTTTATGCTGGCATTTTTGTGAAAATATCCCTCCAGTTTATGATATTCTACAAGAGAATCATAAAACACTCCCTGTTTTTGATAATTTTCCAGTTGTTTATTATTCAGGAAACAAGTTTTCTCTACCCACTGGCAGTGGCAAAGTATTTTAGATATAGTACTCTTTCCTGACGATTGAGGTCCCATAAAAACATTTATTCTATTAACCTCAAATTCTACAAGTTTTATCGCTCCTATATTCTTTATTGTAAGTTTTTGCATGCTTCTTTTATTTAGTATGTATATAATATTTGAGACTTTTCTATAAAAATATGGTATATATCATTTTGTGAATTTTCTTTAGAGATGTATCCGAAGACTATTCATCTGCTTTTTCTGAAATATATAAAGTACTTTTGTCTGCGGTATTTTTACTTACCCTAAATGCACATGGTGCGGTATTTATAATAAAAGATTCTCCCTCATTCATGTTGCTTGTCAGTTCATAAGGACGTTTCTTATATAGCTGTCCGGCAATAACCATAATCATAAGTTGCCTGTCTTTTAATGGAAAACAGAGGACGTCTTTTTCTATTTTTGATTGAATCCCTCCAATTACAACATTGTCACCACCTGCCATCCGGTCAGTCCGGTCATAACAACGTAGAATATCCACACTACCCATTGTTCGCGAGCAGAGGATAGATACATTGCGTGATTCCAACATCTTTTTGTTTATTAAATATTCTGTTTGCATATTATAATGTGAGCCGGACGAATTGTAAGTGTCTGTAAATTAGGTGATCAGTGAAGATTGCTGTATTTTTATAGTATTGAGAATCATAGAATTACAAATAATAATCGCTATGATTACCGAAAGCAAAGTTATAGAATTATTCTGTATGGCAGATGTTTTTGCAGTTTTTTTTGATGTAATGGTGTCAAAATACACACTTAAACCGCAATCGGATGTTAGACCGCATAGGTTTTTTATATATTTTATACATTCATGTTTTCAGCCGTCTTTTTGTTTTCTATCGGCCTCTTTTGTTGGATTTTTTGCAGGCATAGCGGGCTATGTTAAGAAAAATACAACGAAAATATGCTCTATATAAAGCAAAATTCCGACTGAATTTAATGACTGATTCGGGTTAAATGCCCGGACGAGCGTTGTCTTATACGTTTAAAAAGAAAGCTGTATGGGTGACTTTCAGATTGTAACCGGATTTTGATATTCCGGTCGTCTTTTCTTGATATACCCCGAAAAATAAGCGCGTATTTGCGAGTTGAGTCGTCTTCGGGCGCAAATACGCGGATTATGAGAGGTTTTTATAAAGTATTGAATATCAACGTTTTATGTTTTAGAGGTATTTTTCCGTATTGCAAAAAGCACCATTTCGGCTTGCGAAATGGGCCATATTGGGTGCTGAAATAGGCCATATTGCACCATGAAATGGGCTTTATCGTAATGCGAAATGGGCTATTTCGGAAAGCGGAACGCAGTTTTCCGGACTACGTTATGGGGTATATCAAAAGGAGATATTATCCTAAATCTCCCCTATTATGGATGATTTAACATTCATTTATATCTCTTTTGCGAAAATATTTTGTCAAAATTTAGTCAAGAAAAATTGTAAGTATGTAGTGCGAATTTACTCCAAATATGGCGGTATAAAATGTGGGGAAGGGCACGGGATGTATTTATCCGGCGAGCCGAAAGTATGCGCCGCCATTGCGGTGAAGGTTTATCGGTTGTGGTGAAGCGGATATATTGTTATGTCAATTTGGATTTATTGTTATGGCGGTGTAGGCTTATCATTAAATTACCGTCAGTTTATTATTATGGCAGTGTGGATTTATTATTGTGATAACGTGAATTTATTATTATAACATCGTGGATTTATCGTTATATCAATATGAATTTAATGTCGTTGCAGTGTGCATTTATTATTCTAATAATGTCAATCTATGATTACCTGAAGCCCTCACTCCCGCGGTTCATACAGCCACGTGTTTTCAGCAAATCTTCCGTTATTTCATAATTTTAGGTGAATGAAACCGCTCCACACGGAATATATCCTTCCTCCATATATTCAGCCATAAAAAACGGCGGCACATAGTTTTGTGCCGCCGTCTGTGCGTCATTGTCGCGTGGATAGTCTTATGTCGTGTCGCAGGCAGAGCCTGTCGCAGTCACGTCATTAGCGTATCACGCGGTAGTAATCTTCTTTTCTCGGTTTCGGTTCTTTGGGCTCCGCGTCGGCATATCCCAACGACAGCGCGCCTATGCCGATGAGTCCGTCGGGCAGTCCCCACTGTTTCATCAGCTCCTTGCCTTCGTCAGTCATGAACATCTCGTGCTCACGGTTTATCCAGCAAGAGGCAAGTCCCAGTGCGTGTGCGGCGAGCATCATGTTCTCGAGCACGCAACTGCCGTCCTGGAATGCGTTGGCATAGTTGTCGGGAGCGAACACCAGTACTATTGTCGGTGCGCCGTAGTAGGGGTCGGAGGTGACACCCATCACCTTGGCGTTCATCTTTGTCAGTGTGGCCCGCTGCTCGCTGTTCTGCACGGCCACGATGAAAGGCGACTGCGAGCCGTGACCCGTAGGCGCGTATGTTCCTGCCTTGAGCACCTCTTCGAGCAGTTGGTCGTCCACCTGCTGCGTCTTGTACTTGCGGCAACTGCGTCGCGTGTTGATAAGTTTAATAAAATCGTTCTCCATATCGTATATTGTTTTAGAGTGTTTTGTTCTTGTCGTCATCATTGTCGCGGTCCTCCGGTCGGCCCGGCTGCGCCGTGACATATTGCGGCATCAGTCCGTCGGTGAACCGGTCTATCGTTCCGTCTGCCGTCATCTGCTCCGTCGTGCCCTCCGTGAGCGAGTGTTCGTCCATGAGCCAGAGCCTGTCGGCAGTGCGTATTGCCATCTCCATGTCGTGTGTGGAGAGCAGTATGGTCTTGCCTTCCTCGTGTGCCAGTCGGGCGAGCAGTTGCATGAGGCGCGCCTTCGACGGGTAGTCGAGAAAGGCGGTGGGCTCGTCGAGCAGCATCAGCGGTGCTTCCTGCGCGAGCGCTTTCGCCACCATCACCTTCTGTCGCTGTCCGTCGCTCAGGGTGGTGACGGTGCGTCTGGCTATGTCGTTTATGCCTGTCAGTTTGAGAGCACGCTGCACTGCCTTCAGGTCGTTGCCCTTCAGCGTTCCCCACATTCCGGTGTATGGCGCGCGTCCGAGTGACACGAGCTGCGCCACATCCATGTTTATGGTGCTCGGCGGTGCCGTAAGCACTATGCTCACACGTCGCGCCATCTCCTTCTGCGAGAGTGTCGCGCTGTCGGTTCCGTCTATGTATATCCTGCCTCCGAGCCGTGGCTGCAGCGACGCCACGGTGCGCAGCAAGGTCGATTTTCCCGTTCCGTTGCGGCCTATGAGGCATGTCAGCTGTCCGGCGGGCAGCATGGCGTCTATTCCGCTTGCCACTATGCGCTGTCCGTGTCGGCCCGTGCGGTAGCCTATGCACAGCTTCTCGAGCCTCACGTATGGTTGCTGGTTCATGTCCTTAGGCTGCATACAGATGTGCTTTATTGCAGTTTTATCGACATCGAGTCGTATATCTTCTGGGCTGAGTTCTGCTTCGTTATGCGCATGAACTTATAGAATCTTATTCTGTCGCGCACCTCCGTAGGGTGTCCCAGTGAGCGCATGCGGCGCATGAATACATAATCCTTGTGGCGTGCTACGAATTGGTCTCCGTCCTTCTCGGGCACGAGCAGCACTCCGCTTGACGGTTTGCTCACCCTTCCGAGGCTGTCGGGAGCAGGGTTCTCGAACGCCTCTATCGGCTTGCCGAGGTAGTATTCGGCTCCGAAGAAGTGCATGCCCGGTTTTGATATGTACGAGTACAGTTTCTGGTTGGGGAATATCTTGTTCACCACGCCGGTCATCTGGCGGAGCGATACGATGTTGAGCATCGTCGGACGGCACACGGCGTCGAGCGCGATATATACCGAGAACATCACGCAGAGCGTTCCGAGTGTGAGCGTGCGGACGTTGTGGCGCAGGCGTCTGAAGCACAGCACTACAGCCAAGAGCACTCCTATTATGGCGGGGATGAGCATCAGGGTCGATTCGGTGGCGTCGGGGGTGATGTCGTAGAGCGATTTTATCATCGACATGCGGGCGTTGGACTTGTGCTCGCCGAAGAATATACCGGAGAACACGCCCGACTGCAACACCTGGAAAGCAACGCTGAAGAGTATGCCCATGAGCGCGGTGAAGACTGCGAATGCTTCCACCGCACGCCTGTTGTGGCGGCGCGACAGCCATGCTATGTAAAGCGCGGTGAACATGGAAAGGAACACGTGGCAGCACAGGAGGCTTATGTCATGATTGCCCGTAGGCAGCCATGAGAGTACCAAAAGCGTGAGCGTTGCGGTGAAGGTGAAGGCTGTGAGCGGCGACGCCGTGCGCATGTATTGTGCCAGGGCGTGGAAAGTGGGGGCAATGCCTGCGCTCCGCCACGGACGGGCAAAGAGCGTAAATACAATGAATATGAGCCAGGGCGCGAAACCGGTGGCGGCGTATGCCAGGTTGCCTATGAAGTTATGGTCGAACAGGTTTTGGGTGGTTATGCCCTTGAGCGAACCGTAGTGGTAGGCCATGAACAGCTCGCCGAAGCGTCCGCCGGTCTGCATGAATGCGGCGACATACCACAGTGCCGGCACGACGAGCGCGATGACGGTGCATAAGGCCAACTTCGCGGCTGCGCTCTTTCCGCCTTCGCCGCGCACGAGAAGATAGACATACATCACTATCGGCGGCAGCAACACCATGAACGGACCGGTGGTCAGTCCGGTGAGAGCCATGCATAGCGTGGCCGCGAGAGGCAGGGG